>Ga0157364_1004122_pt1 | contig 14411 bp, 11 predicted proteins | sample AttsexASBM2_FD_111476 | JGI IMG/M metagenome (GOLD analysis project Ga0157364, IMG submission 111476) | Fungus gardens microbial communities from leaf cutter ant in Ribeirão Preto, State of São Paulo, Brazil - Atta sexdens ASBM2 | ecosystem: Host-associated > Fungi > Mycelium > Unclassified ... | reverse complement strand
CACACACGCGCACACACACACACACACACACACACACACACACACACACACACACATGCGCATACAGACACAATTCATCACATTCATATAGATCTAATAAATCGTAAAGTGTACAAATTATTACTGTTTTCTCGTTGAGTAATTAATGTGCAACACCGACGAGATTATTTATAGAAGTCGGTCACATATTAGGAAGTTCATATGACTGTTAAAGTTAATTTAAGTGATTAAAGTTCTACAATGTGCTTTCCGGTTTCTTACTTTTTGTTATTTTTTACATCTTGCTGTTTGTTATTTTTTACATCTTGCTGTTTGTTATTTTTTACATCTTGCTGCTCTGTTTCTTACAACTCTTTCGGTTTTTTGTTTTATATCGCCTGAGATAAGAATTAATGAACTTCGAAAGAAATAATACGTATATAGCAAGAATTATCGATAATACGGTTGCAAAAGAGTTAAAAGCAAAGATAAAAAACAAAAAACAGGAAACAAAAAGCACATAGAATAGACTTAAGAAAGTGTAAGAAATTTATAATATAGTAGTAATTTTATGATTTATTATCTTATTTATTATTATCTTATTAATTATTATTTTACAGTCATGTATATATGCATATTCAATAATAATCAATTTTTAATTAAGAATGTGATTTTATATAATGGTATATCATGTCAAATGTTGATTATCAATAGAAATGATAAATATTGAGAAAAAAGTTGGTATTTTACGGCGATGTTTACAAGCTTATATGCATATTAGTTTTTGCCGTTCTTAGATAAAAATCATGAATTTAATGATATAATTATCCAAATATTTATATTTAATTATAATAATAATAATAAATTATAATATTTAATTTGCTAATCGCAAATTTATATCAATCGTTGATATAACGTCATTGTTCTTCGATTATCTCCAGATTCCCGGAACTCAATTGATTTATTGAATTTGCTTTGGTAGTATCTCGTCGGCGCAATAAGAAATCATGAGAACAGAATGAAAAAAATGTTTAGAGATGTTACGTAAATCCTATACTGATAGCTGTTTATGTGTAAGACGCGATGTAACACTTTTAATTGTTGAGTCACTAGAAAATGAAACCTTTTAATTAAATTATATTAAGTTTCTTGTTGCCGTCATATTTTCATCATGATGATGAAGCTGGAATGACAAATTACTCGTATTGCTACGATCGCAAATGTATATTTTATGTACAATATGTATATTTTCATATTGTTTATATGAATAAGAACACTTTTCAGAAAATCTATTTTTTCTCAGAATTTTCATATTAATTATAAAATATTAGATTTCTAAAATTTTTTGCAAGTATAATTTCTGATGAAATGTTATAAAATTTAAAAAATTAAAAAAATTTTTTTTTTAATTATAGGATGAGAAATCTCAGAATATTTCAGAATTCACATGTATGGAAAATTTTGAGAAAAGATGTGAACTTTCTGAATATTTCTGAATATTTTTCTGAAAAATGTTTTCTAAAAACTGTTCCAATTCGTATAAAAATTATAAGAAAAATTTTCACTAGGGATGTACTCATCTAAAGAGCATAAAGTCATCTAAAATATAACTAAAAGACGACTATATTGTTACAAAGATATCTTTTAGAAAGTGAAAGAATATAGTCGACGAAAAAAGACGACAGATGTCGCACTGCTACCCAGTCAGAAAAGATAATGGAATTAACATCGAATTCTGATTGGGTAATTATTTTATAGTCTTACCCATATGATAACTAAAGGATGACTTCTTTGGATATCTTTTAGTCATCTTTAATACTTCTTTTAATTTTTATATTTCGATACAATATAATGTTTAATAACATCGAATTCTAAATTAATTTTTATATAAAATGAAATAAAATGTCTTTTCGTTATTCTTTAGACACCTTTTGCTTTATCGGAGAGACAATTTAAAAAACATCTTTTTGTTAAAAAAATCTCTCTTTTCGATATTTTTTAGTATTTGTGCTGCTAGTATTTGGGCAGCTAACGCTAAATATTTTTGAAATTTTATTCATAAAATATTCCTAAAATTCTAAAGAAATATTCCAAAAATACTTCAAAATATTCAGAATATTTATAGTACATAAAAGAAATATTCAAATATCGGTTAAAAATTTGTTGTATATGGGAATATTACATATTCCGAAAATGTTCCATGTATATATTACATAAAATTTTAATTTTTTCAAAATTTTCAGGTCAGGTCATCCGTGAATTTTTAAATAAAATTTTATTTTTGCACATTTAGAACCGGTTGTTCCATCTTTTGATAAATTTTACCTGTTGGGTAAATAGCAAGATTATCCAATTACATGCATGGATTGCCAGATTTACCTACAGATAAAATTTACCAAAAGGTGGAACAACCAGGTTTTAATGTTTAAAATTGAAGTATTAGATTGGCTGAAACAGCAAGCTTGTGACATCTACGATACGATCAATGTAGAATGACCTTTATTTGATCTTATTTCTTGTATTGTGCGTAAGGCCTTACTATTGTGTTAAATCCACTGAACGCAGCCATGTTGGTTTAATTACAGAGCTGCCAACGTCTAGAAAAAAAAACACTGGTCAGAATACACCCTATGTTATTTACAAACAATTTACATCGACTTTGACACTTGCCTTTTATCTCGCTTACAAATTGTAATTGAAGTTGTACATATTGTGTGTGGGTGATTGTAAGCAATTATGCAGTGAAAATTTCACACAATACGCACGAAATATATAAGCTCGTAAATATATAAACAAACTCGTGATGGGTGTAAGGTTTTTCTTTAGAGGATTTTTTCAAAGACTTTTTCATGTACACGCTGTGCAAATGAGTCTTTAAATAATGGCATTCTCATTTCGAGCCGGCACTAATTGGTGTCATGATTTCCCGAAACTCGCCAGGGAATCAGGATTTTATTTTAATATGCATGGATCCAGAGTACGAGTTGACTGGAATCGTATAGGTAAGTTAGATGTTGTGACACAATCAAATATCAAGTTTATTATTATAAATTACGATTTATCTTTCTCTTACAGGTGCTATAGATATAGACAGAGTTATACGGGAAAGAGATTTCTCAAGTATAGATCAAAACATTAATAATGTAATAGATTACTGCTTAGAAAGTGAATATGATGTCAAGATCTTGGACTCTAATTTTGTTAAGTTGTTCAGACTTGCACAACTGTCGGTCGAGTATTTATTGTATTGTAAACAGTATTTGGATCATAGTGTAATAATATTGAAGGATGAGCTAAGACAGAAGATTGAACAAAATATCAGTATGAAGAAAGAAATTACTACATTGGAAGATACTGTAAAGAATCTAAAGGAGAGATCAAAGGAGAAACGTAAATTAATTGAGACTAGCATCGGTGAAATCTCTAATGGGCAAGTTTACAAAGTAAATTTTAACAAATTTATTTATTAGAAATAAAATGTGTTCTATTGATTATAAATGATATATTGACTTCTGTTAGTCACAAATTATAAATTATATTGCAAATATAAAAAACTTGGGACAGCATGTATTTTTGTTAAATTTAATCATAGTATCTATCCACAAATCTCTAAAGAAAGTTTAAAATTTAAACTTCCTTTAATGACATGGATTCCATGATTAAATTTAACAAAAATACATGCTGTTCCAAGTTACCTATACTGTCCCAAGTTACCTACATTTACGATATATTATAAATTGAAGTTATAAATTAATCATAATACTCTCAAAATCTAATCTTGCAAGATTTCTTGTAGTGTCCACATTGCCCGAAAACATTTGTGCGTGCTATATTTGTAAATGCTCACATAGCACGTAAACATTCATACATATCAGACATGGGTGTATCCTCTTCTCCTGTGCATGACCATTATCGAGCAGAAACAGAAAAATTACACAACGAAATAAAAACATTGAAGGAAAGACTGAATCAAACTGAAAGAGTAATAAGGAATGAATCCGACAAACTGTTGGATAATTCAGAGAAAGATTATTCAAGAAACACAAGTAAAAATGAGTATGATTTTAGCAGAGATAGATTTCAAGGGCAAAGAAGATATCAAGAAGACATTGGAAGTTTGAAAAACATGTTGTTTGATGAGATACGTGTAAGTTCATATATTAATTAGTGAGTTTATTCTATTTATAGAATTTCTTACAAATTACTTAGAATCTTTTTACAGGCATTAAGAGAAAAAGATCACATTGTAAATGAGAATATTCTGGAGACAAATGTGAAAAGTCTAATTAGTCAACAAGAGAAAGAAATTGAGAATTTGAGAAATCAGCTTCTTGAAAGAGTAAGAAATGATAGTCTTTATTATACATTATTAGGTATTAAGCTATATTAGATTATTTTTTTAGTTGACTCCAGGCATAGAAAATATGCAGGCAAAGCTACAAACGCAAGAAAATCATTGGAAAACCAAGATGGAAGATATGGAAGCTCAACATCATCGGGATATCGAGAAATTGACGACGGAATTGAAAGCGACTCAACAAATAGCTGATCGTATAAAATCTGAGTATGCGTCTAAGGTACATGACCTGGAGAAACAGTCCATGGATCAAACCAACATGTTAGTAGAGCAAAGAAAACAATTAAATAACTTGTCACGTGAGATTAATAATTCACAGACACAAATCAATAATCACAAAACTAGGGAAAAGAACGTGGCAGAATTCCATAAATCTGCTTTATTAATAAAACACGACAGCAACAATGAAAACAAAACTTATAAGAGTTTAAATAATACTGAAAATACTGAGATGGTCATTCAAGATGTTGATAGTGAATCTAATCAAGAATATAATGAAAAATTGATATCAGTCGTAGAACTATCCCAAAATATACCTACTAAAGATAATACTGTAAAGAGTAAGGATAATAAGAAAGTTGTAACTAACAGTAGGACTGTAAAACATTTGATTACTAAATCTAATCTGAAAAAATTAAATAACTCAGAAGTTGTTAAAGAAATGAAAAATAGTGTGAGACATTATGATGAGTTAGATGACATAAGTGAAGTTAATTTTGACCGCATAAATGAAAATTTTATCATCAAAGAAGATCTTATTGATATAAATAAAAAATATGTAGATATTAGAGAAAAGAAAAAAATGTTACATACAGATAATATGAAAAACAAGAGATCTGAATTCTTAGAAAAGCGTAGTGTAAGTTCAGTAACAGAATCTGATTCTTTGTCATCAATGTCAGAATCAGGGACCGATAGTGAGAGTGTTACAACAGATGATGATTTAGTAAAAAAATGTAAAACGCCTGCAATTAAATCTCCCAATAGAAAAATATCAATTCTGGAAGACGCGCGAAGTATATTTGATAATCGGTTAAGAGAATTAGGAATTGATCCAGAATGGCAAGGAATACCTGCGGCAACATATAAACAAAAAATGGAGATTATAAGGCATCAACAAAATATTAATGCAAAGAAGTTAGTTCGGTATAATCAAATTAAACAAAAAATACTTGAAGATGTTCTTCAGAGAATATCAGCAAATCATAAAGAACCAAAATATTTTACGCTTACAAAAAATTTCTCTTTGGATAAATTGGTTACTCACGTTAAATCGAAGGCATGGAAAGCATTCAGCAAAGACAATGGTAATCCTATATTTTCTATACTAAATGTCTAATATACTATGGACAGTTAATATCATGTAATGTAATTTTTTTTAGGCGAATGTACATCTATCCAGAAAGCAGAAAATACGACACCATTAAAATTACGTTTAAAGCAGAAGATCGAGCTTCTTCCTAAAAAATACAAAGACGAGGTGTATGAAAATACACGTGAATCACCATTGAAAAAAAATGGAGCAGACACTTACACCAGTCCAAAAGTGACTCCAGTACATTCAAAATCAATTCGAAGCATTTCCTCCGCAAGCTCTATTGAATCTCAAGAAGATATAAAACAGATTTCACCTATGAAGATAACTGTATCGGATACCGTCGCAAGTAAAATGAATTCTCCAATCAGTAAAAAACAGATGGTAACATCAAAATTGTTTGAAAATAATGACTCGGACAGTACAATTATACCAGACGATTCAGTTCTTTCTCCGAAAAATAAAAGTGTTTTAAAATTGACGAGTGGCTCAGTTGGTAGCTTGGTAAAAAAAAAAGTCTTATTCGATTTGAATGACAAAAAAAATGATGATACGACGATATCAGAAAATAATCAAGGAAAAAATCAAGTAAATGATAATTGGAAAGTATCAAGGTATTAAAGATTTTACATTGTAATTTTTGTTCTTATTATTTTTTACATATACATTTGTATATTTAAGTATGTAATTAATTCTCGTTATTTTTTTTAAGCTTTGCTGAAAGGGAAGAATATGCATTGCAGAAAGAGAAATCTATGAGCACAGGCAATATTGTTTTAAAAACTTCGCAAAGCGATAAAATCGCGGAAATATCCAAGAAGATACAGGAACAAGTAAGATGATATTTTATGTGCAATTATTTGATATATCTGTATGATATATCATTGAAATGACATTGTTATAAATTATTTTTCTAGTTGAGTATATCAAGAAAACCGCCTGTAGGATCGGTTGAAACCATCTTTCGAGTTAACACGAGCTCACAGGATTTTATGAATTATAATGCAGGAAATCTGTTAAACTCGACCAGTCTCGTAAGCTCCATTTTGGACAATCCTATGCGGAATTCTACAAGTCCGAAAGCGAAAGGCAACATATTCCCACAACCCGCTCCGCGAACTCTGAAAGACAAAGATCCCGCTATTGTTCAACGTAAAAATGAAATAAAGTATTCTGATCTAGATTCAGATATCGATGAAATATTACAGATGGAATAAGATATACTGGTTGTACGATGTAACTTTAAATTATTATCTTAATCTATACATCTTCTACAGTGTGCTGCTCATATCGTGTGTGTGTGTGTGTGTGTGTGTGTGCGTGTGTGTGCGCGCGTGTGCGTGCGCGTGTGTGTGTGTGTGTGTGTGTGTGTGTGTGTGTAAAATTTATTACAATATTTATGTAACTAGTAGTGTATATTTAGAAATGGCTTTTTATTTGATATGTTTTTGATGCAAAAACTATGGATTTTAGTATAAAATGCACGTGTGTATACCAAAAAGTCTTCTACATATCTTCTGCAACTTGAAATACACATGTATTATACAAATTGTTTTTAAAATGCTTGGCCAAAACTTTATTTTGCTAGTCGTATTGAAAAAATGTCATATCCAAATTATATAATATATATTAATTTATTTTAATTTATTTTATTATAACTTATTGCGATCATTTTGAGAAGAACAATCAATTCCCTGCAATTTTAATATTTTTCTGCGTTGGAGTTTAGATATTGATAAATTTCTGTAACAGAAAAGTATTATTTTTTCCGTTAACCAATCTTTGTATAAATGTTATTTACTCACTCTCTAATCTTATCAACGATACTTTCAAGCATGATGGAAATATTCATATGATTAAAATGCTGCATTTCTGATAAGATTTTCGATTTTTTGTAAGGCAGATTTGTATATGATTCATGAATGAAGTTGATTAACGAGTCAAAAGCTTTTGTATAATCATCCATAAACAGCTACAACATAAAGTAATAATTTATATCAGATGTATAATATTAGATGTAATTAAAATTAATTTAATGTAAGAATAATGAATTACCACTAAAACAAAGAAGCCAGGATGGCTTTCGTGATAATCCAAGTACAATTTCCTATTTTTTATAATAAGTTCAATATATATATCTTTTAATGCTTTTGCTTTTTCTTTGTGCGTTATTGTCTCTTGCTGTACATGAAAATTATATTTACACAGAATAAGAATAACAATAAGAGAATGTTGAAAAAAAAGTTATCCTATTGTGATGTTTCTTTTTTAAACTAAATTTGTTTTACTATTGTTTTTCTGTTTAATGAAAGTACTTAATTTATTTTGAATGCTCCACAGAGAATATATGTACATTATATTTTATATTGTGATTAAAATAATGGAAGAAGTTTCTAAAATGAGATTAATCCCATCAAATCAAAACATGTAATATAGATATATATATAATATTACATGAATGTCATCAATGTTACACGTAATATTATTTGTATAATAAATGTATTATTCTAGCTTTATGTCAGCTTTGGAATCGTTTATGTATCAAATATATTTCACTGATATATTACTGTAACACAACATAAACATCCTAGAAAACCAAAAAGTTATGTATTGGTTTGCTGGGGTAATCTTTCACGAAATTCAAAGCATATACAGTGTCCATTTCTTCGGAAGATATTGATTCGCTAAAATTATCGGTATCGAACTGGTCAAGCATGCCCCTTATCAATGTATTTCGACGCTGTAACATCCTCAATTTATGTTTTTCTTGTCTCATCTCTTTATCTTCAATAATAATATTCGATTCCTCATCCAACAATACCTATATATTTACAATGCTGATAATGCAAGATATTCAAATTTTATTTAAAGTTACAATTCGTACTTTTAATTCTGCCAGTTGTTTTTTTTCTTCTGATAACAATTGATCAAATGATTTTATATCATTTTTTGTTTCTAACGATGTAATGTACTCTTTTTTCTGTGATATTATTTCATTTCTTCGAAATACTAATTTTGGTAACATTTTATTTTGTAATTTTATATCGGTAATTGTCCCGTTTTCTTCAGGTTTCATGGAGATTTCGTAAATTGGAAAAACTCGATGGCTTATTATCTAACAACAAACATACATTTAGCACAATATATTCCTAGTGAACATTTTTCTTAGAATTCTTCACGTAATTTTTCACAATTTTTATATTATTTTAAAACTTTAGAACATTTTTCCAATTTTTATGCGCGAATTTAAATACTTTTCAAAAATGCTCAGAAGAGATTTACATTTAGAATTTTTTATTTATATGAAATCTGAAATATTATGCTAAAGTTATTCATTCTATAATTTTTAAAAAATACTTATAAAATCTGAACAAGTGTAAGAAATATTTTTTTAGAAATTTTCTTCTAAAATTTAAAATTTAAAATTATTTATAATATGAAAAAAAATTTTTTAATATTATGAATTATAGAAATTTTTTTCATCAGAGATCGTATATTAAAATTAGCTTTAGTCGAACCTCATTCAAAATTTCTTTGATAAAATTTAATATGCAACTAGCAGTCTCTGTTTCTTTTTCTTGCTTGCCTATTTCAACAGCCAATAAATTTTCCACACTGTCTGTAATGCACGTGTAAACGTCATATTTCTCTTGTATCCAATCTCTATGAAGATCACTACTTCGTGTAAATACCAAGATCGTTTTCACGTTCGGATATCGTTTAGAAATTTCAATGACAGAGTATAAATTCATGTGAGTAAGTCCAATTTTGTGTTCAGATATCAATAGACTAATCTGACTTACATCTGTAAAAAGAATTATAGTTTCCAAATAGAATGAAAATTTTTCTAAGAATTCCTTATAATTTTGTGTATAATATTATAACTTCTTAAAAAATATCTCAAATTTTTTCAACATTGGAATACTTTTTTTAATATATTGAAAAAAAATCTGCATCTTTAATTTTTGAAACTATATTTTATATATGAATTCTAAATTATTTTAAGATTTTTCATTTTAATTTCCAAAGAAAACTTATAAAATCTGAAGAAGTTTAAAGTATTTTTTTCGAATTTTTTAAATTTAAAATATGAAAAAAATTGTTAAAAATTATAATGAAATATGAGATTTTTTTAGGATTTACATATATTACATAACAATAATTTCATATAAATTAATAAAAATAATACTGCACTAACGAAATCCGTAACTATCGCCCAAAAGGTCCACAATTACTAAAAATTCGCCGCGCCGTGCCATATCGTTAAACTCTTCCCTGTTTAGAAAAACGAACGCTTTACTTTTGTCTTTGTCTATTTCCTTTGTAGTATACCAATAACAATATTTTACCTGCAAAATTGTATCCTGCTATTTCTTTGAAATTGACTTTTAATTGAAAGGATATTGCAAAAAAAAGATTGCAAGGCTTACTTTATCGGGAATTGTTTGAGCTACATGCAAAGCCAGTCTCATCTTCTTCAACGCTGACGGTCCTGTGAGTATCATCAAAGGAGGGCAGATTTCATCATACGGTTGAACGTAAGCGTTTATTTTATTGATATTTATGTGTTCTAGTAAAGTTAATTTTGCTGCGTTACGGGCAGCTATCAAATTCAATGGCGAGGCAAACATCTTAGCTGATGCCACCTAGAAGAAAATATTTACCAAGTAATATAAAATATTTATAAAAATACGTAAACATGCATAAATATTCATATATAATTATCAGAGTTGAGTAAGTTAATTTACTTTTTTTTTAACTAAGTTAAAATTAAGTTAAAATTAACAATCTTGAAAATTTAACTTAGTTAAGATACAAGTTAATTTATAATGAAATTAATTGAATTAAAAGTTAAATTAATAAAAAAGTAATTGAAAAGTTAAAAATTAAATTTGTTCTTTATATTTTTTTATTTCATGATTCCAGGGTTTTCAGTCTTACAAATAACGGAAATGACAAATATACTTCATATATACTTCATTTAGAAAATATATTCTATTTACATGTTTTGTTCATGTATACTGTTTATATAGACTTTACTAGCTATATATACTATTTGAATATTTTGTTTACATATACTTATTAAATATAAGTAATAAAGCCATTTCGAAATTTTTGTCGAATATTTTTTTCTCGCAAGTTATCGCAAATGAGTCCTGTACTGAACAGCCGGTCAATGTGAGCTCACATGAGCCGAAGATGATATTGATGTGTTATATTTTAATAATAAGGAATAATAGATTTCAATCTATCAAAAACTAGATATATTAAAATGGGATTCAAATCTGGAAGTTGATTGTGTAATTTGAAATGAGAAAATTACAAAAGTGAGCAAATTCACTAGAATATTTATAATTTCATTGGTCAACACCTAAATTTGCAATTTTCACCTTATTTTAAACTATCGCTATTACCACGTATAATGTCTGAGACTTTAATTTCAAAAAAATTAAATAAAACATTAATAGTTACGGATAAAATGTAACTAAATAAAGTTATAAAGTTAAGAGTATAAATTATAACTAAGTTTAAGTTAAAATTAACTTTTTAACTTTTTAACTTAACTTTTATCTTTTTAACTTAGCACTACCCAATCCTGATAATTATACATGAAATATGTCCATATATCATGTTCATACATCTTTCTTTCTTTTGTAAAATTACTTTTTAGTGTACTAAAAATAATAAGAATAATGAAATATCAAAAAGAGTTAAAGGGATAATTTTCATATTATTTGTTTTAGAAAAATTAAGTTTAGAGAAATGTAAAAAAAATTTTGCTTGTATACATAACTGTGTTTTGTGTATAATTACATGAACAATTCTTTTATTTCTCCAAACTTGATTTTTTTCTGAAACAAGTAATGCGAAAATTTTCTTTTTAATTATTTTTAATGTTTTCTTATTATTATTATTATAAAAATTAATGATTAAATGTTAATGATTAAATAATCAACTAATTACAAATAACTAATAAGTTCCCAATTAAAAAAAAATTTTCATAATATCCCATAATATTAAAAAAAAAATTAATATTTTTAATTTATGAAGATTTTTGAAAAAAAAAATCTTAAATTTCTTCAGATTTTATCAATTTTCTTCGAAATTCTAGAAAAAAAATGTAGGCTTCCTCAGTACTTCTGAAAAATGTTTTCTCTTTTTCATTTAGAAAAATTACCTTTTCTTGCGGAAGGACCTGAACGCCGTCAATAAATTTAACGCTTGATATAGAAGCTATCAATGCGTTTCGATAATTGGACCACTTTGTGCAGCTGTTGCCTCTAAAGTCGATTTCAGATATGAAGCCCTTCAAATTCAATATCTCCATTAGATCAGCGATTCTATTGAACTTTAAATCTACGTAGCGTAAGGTGTATACATCCTAAAAATCATTTAATTAAAACAGGACTAGAAATACTTTGACGTGCAATCCGTTCTTTTGTGATGATCACTTTGAAAAAGCGCAGAGTGCACAATCTATTGTATCCCAGGAAAATTTTTCGCAAATTAGGCAACGTATTTATGCCATAGCCGGGTATGATAGATCTAAATGACGTTATACAATTGCCTTCTAAGTTTAATTCTTGTATATTCAGACCGTCCAAGTTTTCGATACATTCAATGAGGTTGTAGGACAAGTTCAAGTACTGTAAATGTCTATAAAAAACTATAACAAATTGTAAATACAGGTCGCGCATCGGAAGACACATTATATTTTGTATTTACTTTAAATTTTCTAGCCCAGAAATACTTTCTAAAATGTTGTGAGATAAGTTTAATCTAACGATACTCCAGCAGCCACTCAGATTGCCTATGTCTATTATATAATTGTAAGATAAATTTACGTAGGTGAGGTACAAAGGAGGTGTAAAATCTGACAAATGTTCAATTTTATTGTGCGATGCGTCTAAATACATTAAGTATGGAAGATGGCTCAGAGGTGACAAACATGATATATTATTATTAGCAATATTAATATATTGCAGGTGTCGATGAAATTGCAACATGGTAATGTCCGTAAGACCCTAAAAAGCAAAGAATAGCAACAAGATAAATGTGAAATTCAAATATTACTGATATATATATATATATATATATATATATATATATAAAACTTAATTATATAGACATAGTTGAAATCTGTTGAAAACAAATTTTGCAAAGTGCCTGCTAAGTATATATTTCAGCAGAACAAAAGTATAATAGAATCTGCTTGCAAATTTTTCTTTTTTCTGCTTTTAACTGTAAGAAGTAGAAAATGGACGAGATCATTTCATATAATTATTTTTACTTAGTAAACTGTCGGTAGTATGTCAGCAGACATTGACAACAATTCGATCGAAAATTGCTGGCAAATCGGCATTAATTGTGTTCACATTAAGCTCATATTTTAATAAATATAAATTAATTAATTATAATTAAAAGTTAAAAAATTAACATTAAGGAATATTTATATAATTAAACATTTAATATTTACTTAAATATTAATAATAAAAATTTATAAAATTATATAATAAAACTGTGTAGTAAACTATATAGTAAATTATATAGTAAACTAAGATTAAATATTATAATTTAGACAAAATTAAATTGCTAGCATATTGTAGATAATTATATTCTTGTCCTCGTTTTACCAATAAAATTTGTATTAACATTTTTGCTCGTTGGGTATTAATTTAATTGTGGAATTTTCGACAATACCCTATTTTTCAGGATACATTTACTGAGAATATAGAGACCGTTTTCGGGTGATCTTGTTAGGAAGGATGAGCCGATGCCTATCAATCTGTCAGATAAAAAGCCGAAACTTTCTTTATCGTCCAATAATACTTCACTTGGCCTTATTTGTACTACAGGCGATTTGCTGTCCTCCCATAAATCTAAATCCAAAGCATATCCTCCCCAATCACTATCCATAATTTGCTGTTTTTGTTTGTCAAATCTGAATGAGATCTTTATGAATAAAATAGAATTTAAAATAGTTCAATTAGGAAAAAGAGATAAGCATCTTTTATAATAGTAATTCTAAGGTTGTTTAAATCAATACAAATTTCTCAAATCAAAATTTAATTTAGAAAAGAAAAAACATACCTTTGCAGACGAAATAACTGATTCAGAATTTTTTTTTTCCGTAGAATTGTCTTTCAATCTTTCATGTGGATTATGTTTATCATCTAAAATGTTTTCACGCATCTTTTCTTGAGCTGTTTTTAATGTTTCCGACATTTTAAAAATATTTCCTATTTATTTCTCAATTATCGATATGTATAAAACGAAAAAAGTGTCCAATTATTTACAACAGCTAATCAAAACAGCTGAATTGATTCTTTACATAATAGGTGACTTCCTTTAATCGACTATCAATTCAATCATATGTAATTAAACCATATAAATTAAATCCTTATTCTAATCTTTCATTCTATATATTAAATAACAAAAAATATATCAACATGTTAACAAAATACTGTAAATATTAAATTTTAAAAGTCTTATACCTTAAAAGTATAATTTTTCTAAGTTTTGAGGATTTCACAGTTTCGAAAAGGTCCTATCTTTAATAAATAGTATTTAAAAAATGATGTCTGTGTTTATTTTAAATAAACTGTATACGAATTGTATATATTATTATTTAGTAATAAATATTTCTATACATTACATATATATATATATATATATATATATATATATATATATATATATATATATATATTTTTTTTTTTTTTTTTTTTATTTATATATATTTATTTATATATATTAAAT
>Ga0157364_1004121_pt1 | contig 14413 bp, 3 predicted proteins | sample AttsexASBM2_FD_111476 | JGI IMG/M metagenome (GOLD analysis project Ga0157364, IMG submission 111476) | Fungus gardens microbial communities from leaf cutter ant in Ribeirão Preto, State of São Paulo, Brazil - Atta sexdens ASBM2 | ecosystem: Host-associated > Fungi > Mycelium > Unclassified ... | reverse complement strand
TTATATTAATTTATAATCTTCTCCACAATATTTCCTATATTTTCCTACATTAGCTTTTCATATCTGATGTAATTGAAATTTATTAATAGTCTGACATGTCTGTTCCGATACTTAGAACCGCAGTTTAAGGACTTTGATATTTATATGACTCTTTAAACGATTAATGTACAACTTTTGTACATAGTTCCGTTCACTTCGCATCCGACCATGAAGTCGCGGCACGCTCATTCACTACGAATACAGGCGGTATTCAACATGGTTCAACGCCGAACGCACGCGTTGCATCCATTGCATACATATACTCCGACTTAGATGCCGTAATAACATATGTGTCGTAACGATAGTTAACTATCTATTACATCGCGCGCGCACTACGCAACGCCTTCCAATCCAGATAAGGTATCATCCACATAAGGCTTAGCGCCGTCGTATTTCACAAAATTGCATCACCATAAACGCGATGCAATTGCATTTTCAACGCGGACACGTGAAAATTCCTTTTCGTATATGGAGCGTATTCCATAAAATATCTTATTTAAGTATCAGCGATCGCCAATCAATTCTCCGGATGTTGCCTCTTTCTTCGCGATCAAAGTGTCTGACTCGTTCGACAAGAATACATCGAGGATTTAATAATTTTTTTAAATTGCGTTCTATATGACTGGATCGTAGGAATTCTTTCCGTTCAATCTGCCATGCAACGGCATTTAAGTACGTCAAGAGTGTTAACGATCGAGTATGGTTTACTTGCAAAAAAAAACTTATACAAAAAATTCTCTTGTGTTATTATACACCGTGTAATCGTAATGTGAATGGTACTTAAATTAACGCCTATTCGATCCGAGAGCTCTCTTACTTCTATTTGATCTTACACTCGTGATAAGATTCCATTCGTTTTGCGCCGCTGCAACGATTCTTGTGAGACCGGTGAGATAGTGAAATTCCATAATAAATCATTCAGTGCGGATGTACTAGAGTTCGCATAACGATCGTACATACATGGAATACAAGAATGAGAATGCGATTGGTAAATATGTTCATTTGACATATACGATTGACGTAAATATGGAATTTTTACAATCCTTTCATCATTTAATATTAAAACACATTAGTATAATGATGTAAAAAATAATTTTTCCTCCGATAAGGAAAAATTCCGAGGATATTGTACAAAATGTCGTCCTCTCTGCAATTACATTACATTTTACATATGACGTTTACGTTCGCCTCTCTATTGCGTATATGTCAACGTAGTAATAACAAGTTATTTATTAGGACAATTGATAATTGAGAAATCGTTAAAACTAAATAGCTGTTATTTTATAATAATAATTAAATTAATATAATTAAATGAATTGAACATTATTCTACAAAAAAAGTTCGTCATTTTTTAACACATGTTGTCAGAAAAATGTACATTTATAAACTAATAAGAATAAACATACGTAAAAGAATATCGAAAATTTTGTTGATTACATAGTTCAGTAAAACACGGGAAAAATATGATGTTTATTAATAGTAACAGCTAATGACAGTTTAATTAAAAATAATTTTGTTAATTCAATAACAGTATTAATAAAATAAATATGCGTTATGATCTTGTTTCAATACGAAAGTTATTCATTTCATTAATATTATTAAATTAACGAGATTATATTCTCAATCAGATTACTATTAGCTTCAATACTGTTAATATATCATTTTTCTTCATACAACGTACCTATATGTACCAGAAGATCTCTTTTCTAATAAAAGAATATTTTTATAAAAGGAATTTATTTGATAGTATTTTCGAAGGCATTACGATATTATAATTTGCGTTATTCGTTTTTGTTTGTTCAGTAATTTTTGTATGTGTTTATCACATCAATAGAATTTTTCTTTATAAATACGTATACAGAAAGAATGGTTTTGTCTAAAAATTTAACTGGATACAGATCTAAAAATTTTGCTGGTCTATCAAAGTGATAAAATTATCATAGGATGCTCATAAACTGGTTGCTAAAATCAAAACTTTTTGCAACATTATCGTCATGCTTGAGTGTCCTATATAATTATTTGATGATCGAACAAAATTATTTTCAGACCTGACTAAATTTGATCTAACTAAATTTTTATACACTTCAACAAAACTATTTTTTCCATAGTAATGAAACATTGTATAATGTGATTATAAATAAGACTTTATCCCCATAGATAGTTAATTGTATTTTTATTTCATATTATTATGTAACTATTTATGTGGTTTAAAAATTTATATTAAATTTTTTAATATTTATTTTTTTTAATATTCATATTTTACAAGTGTTTATTTTTTACAAAATTTAAAAAATTTCAATAATCGGTCATTAGTGACTATTGATGCGTCACTGAAAAGAGTCAAACGCTCATCACGGATAATCATTATGTGTAATGTTAAAAAGCGTGTTAAGTTCTTAAAACACCTCGATTATTGTGAATTCAAATGCTGTTATTTCGAAAACAAACATCAATATAATAATCAAATTATTGATTCCTTTTCATAATGTTCGTTTTTATAAATTCACATTTATATCTTTCTCACATTACGTGCTAATAAAAAAAATGTGTTGACTGGTTTTTTCCATAATATAATATTTAAAATTTGTTTTATTTTATCTACTTAATAAAATAATAACTATATTTTTATTTTTAACAACTTCTCAATCGGCACCTGTATATAGACATAAGAATTTGACACAATCAGACTAATAAAGCCTGCGTCACAACGCTCGTGAAATCATTTCATCTTTGTCGTTTATCAAATATTAAACAAGGACAAATGCTCGCGAACATTGCAAGCATTAAATGGAATGCAGCCAAAGTTTGTAAGACAAACTGTATTTTCAAAGCGAAACTCGAGCGAGTTCGCGTTTTCGATTTCGATCTCGATAACGTCATCGAGAATGTCGATGACCAGCCGTTTGTGTTAGGTACGATCACCTTGACTCAACCGTACACGCATTAATTATCAGAGACTCTTACATATTTTCTTACGGCGTATTTCCCTGACCTAGATTATTCGCCTACGCGCTGTAATGCAGGCAGATATGCGATATCAGATTGATTGGGTACTACCGAAAGAGTTCAAACAAATTATCGATAAATATCGTACAAACAAGTATGAAATAAAATTAATTTAAACGTGCATGTATATGAAATTGAATTATTGTAAAATTACGAACCTCAAAAATTATATTCGTAATATTGGATCTAACATTGTTTCAATAAAATTGATAATCAATTTTTTTCTTAACTTGATATTCGTTCAAAGATGACATAATTTATTAATATCAAATTTTTTTTTATCATTATATCATCAGTATGTTATAATCTTATAACGCAAGGAATACGCAAAAGAATTTTACTTAATATTGAACATGACTAAAGTTTGATTTCTGAAGAACTAAGTTCTTCATACATATCGAAAAAGCATATCGCGTATTAGGTGAGTAATGAAAACAAAATATAAATCGAAAATAGCAAAGTTACTCACCGATTGCAAATTTGAAGCAATGAAAACTATATAGACACAGCAGGTACCCATCTGATAGATTAGCAGGAAGGTATTTATTACGTATCTATAAATATAGAAGAAAAACTTTTTTCATTATATAGATGTACTTAAAAAGCGGTTATTATTGTTATTATTACAGTCATTACATCGACGGAAACATAATATAAAATACGGAAGATAATATAAAATAACTCTTAAATACCGTTTCTTATTACATTTTAACTACCGGGCGTAGTTATTTTTACCAACAATGTTGCGCAAAATATAAGAGGAAGATATTTATATATAATTTTTTATAGATTTCAGAAGTTACGCCGGAAAAAGTGTAATATACTCACATAGAGGCTTTAGAAAACCTTCTGAGGAACATCGGTCCCTCGGACAGAGCGGATTCCGCAGTCGCCGGATACGTCATGGCTGGCACCCTTTTCCTTTTGCACAATTCGTATTCCGAGCGAACAAGAATTCGCATACAATATATGCAGAGAAGCCCTATGATGATCGTGGCTATTATACCGACAACGTATCCGGCATGATAGAAAGCCTTCGGCATCGCGAGGATCCCAGTACCCAAACTGCCCTTCACTAAGTGAAGCATGGTTTCCGCATAGCTGAAAAACCATGTCGTGAAGAAACCACATTTGTCACGACTGATTATTAACAATTGTCTTAAACAATAATGAGTAGAAAATAGACCAATAAATGAATAACATAAATAAGAGAAATTAGTTTTAAAATTGCAAAATATTTAAATTGAATAGATTTTCGAAAGAAATAATCGTTTTCTGATCTTATACATTATATTGAATATTATATTTACAATATATTAAAATTATTAATAATTAATATAAGTTATTAATATCTCTACAGTAATAATAATTAATATAATAAAATATGATATAATAAGCATACACATTCCACGTTTCATCAAAGAAGACATTTTATCGAGTCATTCGACATGATTTAATCGGATTAGAAAATTACGCTAATAAGACAATTAGCGCGTGTGAGGAAAACGTCATTTCGCATGCGAAGGAAATAATACGAGTTATATAATATTCTTGGTCACCTTGAATGAAACGAGTTGTATCATTTTCAACTTTAATTAACACTTCAATAAATCAGATATTTTAATAAATTTTGATTGAACGATTTAGTAATACATATATCAGACAATCAATCATCAGATAACTGTTTTGTTATAATCTTTATTAATTAAAAGACAAATTATTGCTAGTATCGTCAAATTTTATCAAGATAATAAAATAGAAAGAAACGTTATGCCGATATCTTTACCATCGAAGATGTCCTTTTTTGATTGTATTGTGATACACTTCACATATTTTCGTAATTATCAAATATCTAAAGATATATTATTTTCAAGTCGTCATTATCGTCTATCGTTTTTAGATAGAAACAAGTTACTAATTTTTAAAGAGGAGTGCGTCTAATCTTTTAGCGATTAGATTTAATAATACTATTATATTTTTAGTAACAAAAATAAGACAGAAATATTCATATATCAACCTCTTATCCCCTCTTTTCATCTCTATATATAAATATAAATATATACATACATTTTTTATTATACTGAATTTATCTTTATATATCGCATCCTCGCAATAATTAATTTTGTTAATATATTTTTAAGTTACGTAAATTTTATTTTTAAGTTAAGTTTACTCCTAAAAACTACTCTTATTTTAATTTGTATCATTTTTCTTTTATATCATTTTTTTTTTTTTAGAAAGTATTTGAATTTAACTTGTATCGCTTTCCCTAATTGTATTTAAAATACAATCCAAACATAATACGAAACGTTTTCATTCATGTCTCTTTTCTTGCAGGATTGCGATATATTAATACTAATACTAATACTAATGTTACTATTTACTATTAATATTAATATTAATATTAATACTATCATATTGAAAGAATTGCCTTTTATTGAATTTAAATATTAAAAAACATGAGGAATAAAAAAGCATAAAATTAATGAATATAAATAATTATATTTATCTGTTATACATGCGATGAATAACCCATTTTCCATTTCCCATATTAAATTACATCACAAATGAAATAAATTAACATATAAAACATATACATACACATATACATATTATAATTATTAAACTTACCTAGTCGGATGCTCTACCACTCTATGTTCATATGGGTCATAATCATTTTCCTGCTCGTATACATTTTTCTTCTTATCTTCGAGTTCTAGGACGTAAATACCGTCATTCTTCTCGGTTGATTTGTAGCTGTAAGAATATAATTTTTATACAAATCATGCAAATAATCTAAGTATACTAAACAATCTAAGTATATGAACTGAGACTTATGATACAATAATAATGAAATTTGTTTGTGATACAATAATAAAAAAAAGTAGCCAGTATCAATTTAACTCGCGCGTAATGACACTTTTCTATATTAATTTTAAATTGACATTAGCATCTTTCAACTTGAAGTTAGAATATAGAAATCTTGAAAAATAATTTATATAGGTAAATTATATAAATAGCCTATTTTCTGTATATTTGTATAAAATTTATTATATTAGACATTAGATACTCACCCATGATAATTTTTAGATGAAGAAGACTTTTTCAAATCTTGCAAAGCATCCTGTAAAAATAAATCATAAATATTTTCATTAAATAAAAAAATTCATACTTATTTATAACTATAAAAGTCTTATTAATATGAAATAAAGCAGTTTTTTTGTCCTGTGTATAAACAAACTTTTGTCTAGTGCAATTAAAATTAAGTTTAAATATATCTAAATACGATTTTTTAGATGTATTTTAAATCTTTCTTCGGATACATATCGTATACATAATATACAATTTTCGAGATATCTATCATTGTCGCTGCATATCGTATATCATATCTATAACACATTTATAACACATTTGTATTCGAATAATGTACATGACATTATATCGATCATTGATTCCGATTTTACTGTTTGTCACTGTATACATGCAAGTATAATAATTATGACGATACTAAATAATTATGATAAGATGTTATCGCCTGATGAGTGCATATATATGTGAATGTTATACATTTAAAAGGCATTTAAAAAGAAGATTGTTCATTTATGCATTTTCTACGGTATTTTAGTTATACAATATATATTTTTTTACAATTTAAGTTATATCGGGTTTGCTAATTTTTCAGCAATAAATGTATTTATTAAATTAATATTGAAATTTTTACAAGTTCATTGACATAAATAAAAAATAAAAAATTTTGAAAATTTCTCCAACAATTAATAAACGTAAATATCGTATGGCATATTGATTAATTGTTTAGATAACATACGCTTGCTTTTGAATTATCCTTAATATTCCTGTAATATTCCGCACTTGCAGTCATTGCGACATGAATGATTATAGATAGCAATTTAATAAGGGAATCCGGTTTTTTCCGTCAAGTCCAATTGATTGAATCAATCAATCGTCTAATATTAATATACTAATATTACTCTATCTCTGTTGCGATAAATGATTCTTTCCCTTGATTCGTGTAAAACAAATGCCTATTTTGTTACAAGCGCGAATCGAGATAATAATAAGCTCTTTCAATTATAGATTTTGTAATTGAAAAAATTTGTAGATTTAGAAACTCAATAAGTATCAAATATTCGTTTAGTCAATTTTGAACGTTAACCGTACAAATTACGGTTTAAAAAAAAAAAATAAAATTGACCAAACGTAAATTGTCGAGTAACGAATTTTTTTCCTTGTTGATTTACATGCAAAACGTGCTTATTTAGTTATATAAAAGACATCTGTAGTTTTCAAAGTTTTGTGGTCTATATGAAAAAAAAATACTTATAAAGTAGGAAGTCAAAAGTTGGTTCGGACAATTTTTGATGTAACCATACAACAACAAAAAATGTGACTTAAACCTAGTTTCACAACTCATGGTTAATTCTTAACCGAGATTTAACATATGTCCGTATTCATAATCAGACCTTGTACTTAAGGCTTCCGTAAATTTATCTTTAGATGCTCAGCAACCAATAAAATAATTCGTAGAGTATCTAAAGATAAATTTAAGGAAGCCTTAAATATAAGGCCTGACTATGAATACGAGTATTATTCATTATCTCTTTCCAATTTATTCTAGTATTTTAAGAGTTAATTGTGTTGTGAGAGACTGGGCCTTAAAAACACAATCTCCTTGCGTTCTTAAAACATAAATCGTAGAATGACGAATATTTTTCTTCGACCGTTTTCGCACAAAGCGAATGCCTATTTCGTCGTATATGCGAATTAGGTTGCTACAGTTTTTAAGCACAGTTTTACAGCCTGTACGAAGAAAAATTTATAAAAATTTAGATATTCAATAAATGCGATTAAATATTCGCTCGATCAATTTTCGACGTAACCGTACAAATTAAAACTTAAAAACTTCACGCGATTCTAAAGTATAAATTACGTCACTGATATCTGCATAATTTCTAGCGGTACATCTTTATGTGCAGTTAAATCAACGTGACGAATACGAGAAAATTTTCTTACCCCGCGCTGTGCAAACGCACAAATTGCATAATGTGCGGATACGACCATTTAATATGTCCTTCAAAACAATACCACGCCCACAAAAGTAATGCTATGCGTCATTAACGATACATATGATTTATGTCGAGCAGTGGAAGATTCTGTCAGATTGTATCAATGCTATTAAAAATCAAATACACAGATATAAAAGTATTCAATTCGCAAATACATGGCTTTGAAAAATTTGCCGTTATACACATATTATGTCAATAACGCAACATTGTGTCTGATAATACTCTTTTGCGATAAAATCTTTTTTTCTTCGATTCTCACAAAACATATAATAGAAATAAAAAATCTCACACTTTTTTATTAATTATTTTGAGACATAAATATATATTTTTTTACATAGGTTTTATGTTTAGAATATAAACAATGTCAAAATTTGCATTTCTTCGTGATACAAATGCACAATAATAGAATTATTAGAACTTGGTACAATTAAACGCGCATCGAAAAATTAAAAGAGAAATTAATGTCGTATTAATGATGTATTAAATCACCGAAAAGAAAATATGATTATCTTGTTAACGCATTATTACCAATGATACTGCTGAGAGAAATATTAACTCTCTCGCATGCAACCACTGAAGACACCGAAGTTCTCCTGTCATTGTTTCTTCATAAAAAACGTTAAATATTTACATACACGCCAATTAGTGATGATGATAAATGATGGTTATAAATAAGATTATAATTACAGATATACCTGTATGACTTTTTTAATCATCCTACGCATTACCTCGCATTCCGTTCGCACAGTTGTAACGTTATGCTCGTTATACTCATTAAACGAATGTGCACGCGTTTCATGTCCGATTAAAGATCATGTTTAATGACGGATCATGCGTTGTGTAAGCATCAGTACGAAAATTAACATAAGCCGTAAACATAGTTAAGGTAGGTAGATGCTCCGCATATCTTCTACTTATCTTTTCGACGCGAAATGTAAATGTCTTTATCAACTCTTGTTAGATCCACTTATTTACAATACTATAAGGCTTCGTATCTTTTGTATTATACTTGAGAATTCCAATGACTCGCGCGTATTTGACGTTTACTTTTTACCGTCGGGGCATCCGGTGTTTATATTATCACCGATAAATAACTAATCCATCCGATATCAAAAAGAAATTCTTTGCAACATGATTTCGATGATAATTTATTCCATATAATCGGACTTGTACGATTTATATCATTATGTTATTCTACATAAAAGTTCATTTCTTCGAATAAAAGCTTATTATTAGAAAACTTCAAATTAACGCTTGAATTAATTTTAAATAAGCATGTTGTAATTTACAATTCATTGTAAATTTTGTTTATTCTGTTTATTTTAATTATTTTCATATATTAACAATTCATGCGTTAATTTGAAATAAGTTTGTAAAATGCAGTTGAGAATTATCAATTAACGCGTTATTTGTAACATTACCGTTATTTTACTTCTTTTTGTAACGATTGTTACTTTTTTTAAAGTAACGATAACAAAACTTTCTATCGTTACTTTTAACTCCTTATCTTCATATCTATTCAAAAGATTGCATTATTTTTAATTAGCTATAGAAATATATTATTTATGTAGAAATTTAAATATTGAAATTGATTTTGGACTTTACATCTTAGGCTGCATTCCGATATACATATATATGCGCGCGCGCGCGCGTGTGTGTGTGCGTGTGCGTGTGCGTGTGCGTGTGTGTGTGTGCGGGTGCGTGTGCGTGTGTGTGTGTGTGTGTGTATTCACTGTCAATACTGAAAATCTGTAATACGTAAATAACAAATTTTTAGTATTAGCAGTCAATATTGCACTCTTAATAATAATTTTAATGTCTAAAACAATGTTTAATAAAAATTTGTAATAAAATATGCGTTTATAAATTATAATCTAATTCTTATAGATAAATATATATATAAAAAAACATTAATATAAAGATTAAATAGGATAGAGAACGCCAATATAATCAAAGTTAAATGTTTCGAATAATACAATATTTGACCATGTTGACGTTCTCTATCGTTTTGATGTATTCATACGATCATCTTTTTTAAGTCTTAATAATATTAATATAAAGAATTATAGAAAATTTATAAGACAAATTTAATATAAAGAAAAGCGCTTGTTGGGTAATGACTAACTTAAAATTTTAAGTTTTAATATTTATTGTTACAATTAATATTAATTTTTATAAATAATTTTTTATAAATAAATCTAATAATTTACTTTAATATTATAAAAAAGTAACAGATCGTTACTTTTTAAGTAACGATAACGATAACGCATTATTTTTTTGAAGTAGTGTTTTTAATTCTGATAAAATAAACTGTTGTAAATAAATTTTTTTGAACGTAAAATTAATTTAAGTTTCTAACTAACACAATAAAGCTTACATAAAAATTTTCAATCGTACGTAGAGATTATATGTACATTATCTTTCAATTTTGGAAGATAAAGGAGCATAAGAGCCAATGCAATAATATATTATTTTAATTTATATATACAGGGTATTTGGAAAATACAAATTATATATAAATCCCAATCTAAATTATGTGTTGGTCATTCATTAAATGTGACAAAACATAGGATGAAAAATCAAGTAGTCAAATAGTACATCAAAGAGATAAAAACCGAAAGTATATTAAAGTATATAAGTAAGGAAATTAAAAGAAGTTATTTTTTAATAGTACCTGTGAGTCGAAATCGCATGCCAATGGATAAATTACAAAGTATCGCATATTAAAAACCGCTGACAAGATCTCAAAAAAACATGTATCCTCAGTGTGATAAATGAGAGAAAACACGAGTACAATGTAATATAAGTAAGAAACTGGTAAGTAGAAAAGAGGGGATTGGTTAAAGAGGGGGAAGCTGATAAAGAAAGGAAAAGTATATGTCTGGAAGTCTCTCAGTATTACTTTGTTTATTAAGTCCATTTTTTATCTTTTTATAAAAATCATTTCAGAAATTAATTTTCTATCCATGTCCACAATGCGTGACGGACATTTGTATTAATATAAATATTTTGTAGATGAGTTAATGATAATATTATAGTAAGTAACAGTTGATATTGGTTTTAATTTGTAATACTAAAAATGATCAAATATATGGTCGAAACGTTTATCGGTATGTAAATTAAAGTAATATATTATTGCATTGAGTAATATATTATTCCACGTTTGGTTTTTATGCTCCTTTATCTTTCAAAATTGACTTAGTTAGAAGCCGTTATTTTAAAAGTCGTTATTAAAAAATTATACCTTTCTTTAATAATATTCACATCAATATAGTTTTAACAAAATCAAAGAATCGATGTATAATTTGAATATTTAAAAGATCATCATACACAGAGACGTAACTTTATTAATTCTTTATGTCGGTTATTATCAATCCGATGCTATGCAGCAAGTCAATAATAATTGTTATAATATAATTGTTAATTTCGACGTCTGAAAATAACTGTAGGATGTTACCTGCCTATCATGGAAAAAAATACGATTATAGTAGATTATTAAGTTCTCAAACCAGGTGACAAGATTAGGTGTGGAAGAAAACCGAATGGAATACTACAGAGTTTGAAAAAATTCCATGATTAGCGCATGCTCTAATAGACGTGTTAATTGTTCATACTATAGAAAAGTAGATTGTGAAACGCCAAATAAAATTGCTTGCTCCTTTGGTACGAACGAGAATGCCAAAAATACTAATAAAAATACTAATAAAAAATACTAATAAAAAATACTAATAAAAAAATTTGCTTTTTTTATTACATTATAAACAGTTATCTCAATTATAATGTATTTAAACATATGTTCGTAAGTATTAAATAGTAATTAAACTTGATAAGTTTGCTGTTACATTCGACGAACCAAGTTCATAAATACAATAAAAAATCGTTAAACTAATGACGACCGAAGAAAAGACGATTAAAATAATGTATAAATATGACGTATTATTGATTGATGATAATCGTTATTAATCAATGATATTGAAATCTGATATAATTAACAGATTGTCGTGACAGCGTGAAGTGCATTCAAAAGATTTCGTTTTTCGACATTTTCGTCACTTATTCACTATTTTACAATATTTCATATTACATTTTAATATTTGAAAATTGATGACAATTTTTCTACATATATTTGTCTAATTTGCAAATAAATTCCTTACAATTTGTTTTAATTTTATTACGCGTACAAGTATACTCGAAATAACACTCGAAGTTGTATACTTCTTTATAGTATAATTCTCCATAAATGTATTAATCATATATATATATATATATATGATAAATATAATAATATATAAATACAATGTTGTACATATAATACAATACATAAAATTTAATAATAAAATTTTCATCTAATGAAATATATTATTTAATAAAATTCCTCTATGTTGTAATGTGTTCGTTAAATGAAAAGAAATATTTTATAAACTACGAGTGATTTTAATCTTGTAATATCTTCAAGATAGTTTAAATTTTGATAATTTATTTTTGTAATCATATAATATTACATAATATGTAAAAAAAAATCAGTTTTCTGTGTTTTACCTACTTTCGTGGTAATTGTATTTTTTTCTATTTTATCAAAATTTCTAATAATTGCAGTTAAAAGTGAAAGATCAATAAAAAAATTAGAAGATTAATAGAAAAATTCATTAAGCAAATAGCAAGTTTCAATTTTCGTTCTTCAGAAATGTACAAGAAGTAATTAGCTTTATTTATAATGTAAATACTAGCAAAAAATATTTCACTCATAGATGCTGTTAAAATTGTGTTGTTTTACATAACATTAAACTCAAACGTGGAGTTTCCTCGTTGAGTTTCTCACGTGTTTTCGACCGAACGCGCATGAAAATTGCCTCGTTATCACGACGATCGCGTTTTTGATACTTAAAACAATGCAACAGCGTTTAATAAAATTGACTCAATCTTCGCAATGTCTTTACATAATCCTGAATTCCGATGAATATTGGCTACATTTATGCGCGATTTTAGTCGATTCTGCTTCGAAAACACTCAGTTTCCTCAAAATGATCGCAATTACGATATTACTGTGCCTCGGAATGATAAGATCATTCCTGTATCATTTCGTGATTGAAAGTGTGAGAGTAATTATGATCGAAGGCCTCCAAGGATTTATTTGCAATTCAATGCACAATTTATATTTTCCTCATAAGAACGGGGGGAAAATAACAAGAAAACAGAAACAAGTAGAAAAGTATGGCAGATAATAGGAAACTATGGCAAACGTTCACAATAGTTATACAATCATTTTCCAGGCACGGAATGCGTTAAAAGGAAAAAAGAAAGGGATAGAAAATATAAATATCAAAGAGCGGAGCGCTTGAGGAAGAGCTCTACGGCAGAAAACGCGTTTTAAACCGCCGGTGACTTTTGCGATTTTTCACGTTTCATGGCGATTTCGCTCTTGACGTTACGTTCGGTTACGGTATGCATTTCCGCCGGAAAGCAGAGGAGTCAAAGCCGCGTGCTGATCCGACGTGCGGCCGATCACAGCACGTGGCTTTAGATGTCCGCAATGTGCATAATAATCGCGTAGAGAGAGGCTCTCGTTACGTGCATTGATAGGCCGCGTATATATCCATTATACAAGTCAATACGGCCGATCGAGATTAAAAACCAGTATCTCAGGCAGAATTTCAAGTTATCTTGGAGGCGATTGAATCACGTGTCGATCCTCTTATTTCTTCGACATTATGTATCTGGCGCGACGCTTTTACTTCTTGAACGCTTGAACTTCTGTTTCTTTGGTCGTATTCCAACATACACTGCCAGTATGAACTGAAATCTAATGCCCGGTAATCGAATGATAAGGATGTTCTACGAATTCGAATTTTGGCTAAAGCAATATTTTTCGCAATAAAAATTATTCGCAGATTTAAGATTCTTATTAATATCCGATTATTAATATTCTATTTATTAATACTCCTATAAATATACGTATTAGCCTCAAAAATTATTAAATTGTTTGATAATTTAACAAGTGGCATTATTACGTTGATTTTGCTCATGATTGCGTTCCAAGATCAGAAAAAGATTTCGCCACACGGTTTCAATCTATCAGAGTAAATTCATACAGAAATATTTAAGCTCTAATGTCCGTATTCATAGTTACATCTTGTATTTAAGACTTCCTTAAATTTATCTTTAGATGCTTAGTAGCCAATAAAATAATTCGTAGAGCGCATTTCAAGATAAATTTAAGGAAGCTTAAATATAAGGCCTGATTATGAATACGAGCATAAGATCTGCTTTGACCAAATATAGGATTC
>Ga0157364_1004120_pt1 | contig 14414 bp, 5 predicted proteins | sample AttsexASBM2_FD_111476 | JGI IMG/M metagenome (GOLD analysis project Ga0157364, IMG submission 111476) | Fungus gardens microbial communities from leaf cutter ant in Ribeirão Preto, State of São Paulo, Brazil - Atta sexdens ASBM2 | ecosystem: Host-associated > Fungi > Mycelium > Unclassified ... | reverse complement strand
TTCACTTCTGGATTTCAAATGACTCATCGTGTGTACATTTTTTGTAACTTTTGTAAAAAAATTTTTCTTTTTTTCTTTATTTTCAATTCTCATTTATATCGCGGGAAATTTTGCGAATTATTAAAAAAAGAATTTTATTCTAGAACAATATATTAGCCCTTAACAAACACATTGGTTTTTAGCATCCTTGTGTTAAATGCTGTTATGTTAAAAAAACATTTTCCTAATAAATTAAAAGTTTTTCTAACACAATAGCAATAATAAAATCTATTGTTTAAAACATAAATGCAACATATCTTCAATTTATAACCATTCATGCATATTAAAAAAACATTATTTTCAGATTATTAAATAATTAAATTTTTTGAACAACCGATGCTTGAAATATTTTTTTTTGTAATTTGGAATGTCGATTTTAAATTGAAATAATAATTTTTCTATAAACATTTTTGTTTTCCTTTACATTTTTGTATGAAAAAGTGCATTTTTCTCATTTTGTTAACTATATTTAGTTATAACAATTTACATATAATTTTTTATAAATATACAAATACTTTACAAATACTTTCTAAAGAGATCAAAATATACGTAAAAATTGCTTAATAATTTTTATATACTTGTAAAAGTGATGAAAATTAAAAACCAAGGTACTAAGGGTTAAAAATAAATATAACATAAATATTTATGCTACAAATATTAAAAAAAAAAAATGATACTCCGAGGTGAGGGGTTATATTAATCTTCATGGTCCTCCCCTCGTGAATCCGACATATCAAAAAGCTAAAATTCCTTTTTTGTAAACATTAATCTTTTTATCTGAACCGAATTAAATCCTATTTATTATTTTTGTTATTTCCATGCGATTGAGCATTTACTGTCCAGTTGATTACATATATCGTTCATTACGTTCGATTTTAGCAAATGTACTGGCAGCGCCGCGTGACACAAACTCTTCAAACTAATATATTTTATGTTTGCTGCTTGTTTCACGAGATGGCGTTTCCTCGTCGGTACGGTATGCTACGATTGTTACTTCTTTGAAACAAGTGCGCCAATCCGTCTTCGCAATTCTGGGTTATTTTTCGTTTCCGATTGTGGTTTGTACACGTTTTGCCTAGTTTCGCCGCGTCTCGCGCTGTTTCGTTAATGTTTTGCGTTTATTTTGCAAAAAGTCGATATCATGTTTAAAATTGTTGATTATTTATGTAGAGCCATATTTCGCAAATATATCTCGAATATAAATTGTCAGACGTTGGAGTATGTATCGCACTGAGTTCATTACGCCATGGACCATTCATAGGACGCAGGAAGTTAACATACGATATGAAATAAAACATTTAAAAGTGGTAAGTTTATTCTTTAATTATTCTCATCGCTATAATTTTTCCTTAATATTTTTACGCAGTTAGGTATTATTATAACATTATAATGTTTACACCATAATTAGTATAAAGATGTAAAGAATAACAACAAATCTTAATTTATATTTATATAGACCACGAAGACTATCTAGTTTCTGAGAAATCTTAGAAAACGTTTGATTTGGTATTTTAGTATAGAAAAAATAATACAGAATGGATTATTGTACATATACTCTCTAAATTTCATGAAATCTCGTTTGAAGAGACTGAAAATTGAATCAGTCTTGAAAAAAAAGTCAAGATTTTGTTCAAGAGTGGCAGATCTTCACTCTTTTCAAAATAAAATTTACTCTTTTGAAAGGAGATTCCAAAGGAGTGAAATCTCAATATTTTTTTTGAAGTATAATACCATGATAGATGAAATTTCACTCCAAAAATGGGATTGAGATTTTACTCCTTTGGAGATAAAAAAAGAGATTCCAAAAAAATAAATCTGACTCTAAAAAGAGTAAAAATTTGTCACTCTTGAACAAGTAGTAATATTTTCACTGTTTTTTTCAAGACTGACTTAATTTTGAGTCTCTTCAAGTGAGATTTCTCCATGAAATTTAGAGAGTACACATTTATACATACATTTATGACATGAATCCGTTTATATATTCGTTATTTAAGACTTGTTATTTTTAAGAAGAGCAGTTTTTTAAAACTCTATAAGTGATAGATAGAAATATTTGGAAATGAAAATAATAAATAACGAATTGGCAAGATGATTAAATGAATAATAAGGCAGAACCATCGACTGAGCGACACTCGATGACATACTTTGGTAATCGCAAGCGGGAGAAGAGAATTGCTGACACAAGACTGGCGTATGATCGTTTGCACGACGTAACTCCCTTCGATCCGAGTAAACCGCGATGTGATCGCACGAAGCCACATTTCATTTGGGCGGAGATACACGAGGAGAACAAACGTCACGTCGTGCCAATGACTGCTAATCACTGGTACGGTCGACCGAATAGAGTCCAAATCGATTATCCCGACATGAGATTTGCTCAATCGAATAAAACTAGAGATTTCTACAATCGGAGTCATCTCACTTTGAATCTTGATAGAGAACGAGAAACTTTCTAAGTTGAACACCTTCTTTTGCTTCATGAAACGTTAATCTGATTTTCATATTTTTATTTCGAAATATAGCTGAAAGAGATATAAAAAAATTAATAGCTGAAATTTATATTATAGTTGAATAAAAAAAGTTTTCTCTATTTCCTTCGATTTTCTTGTTTTCTTTTGCTGTCGTTATTAATTTAGTTATTACACGAGTAATTAAAATTATTCGAATAATAATGTTGCAATTTGCTTACCTACTTTTCATTTTTGGATTTTGATGAAAAAATCTATTTTATGAAATTTTATCGCTTAAAGTTCATCGTGCTTAATTAAAATTGTCGTGCTAATAAAAAAGAACAAATTTCGATAAATGAGCATTTGACATATACAACAGAATATGCTAACACAATTGCCAATTAATATTAGCGTGCTGTGTTGTGTTTTCAAACATTGGCTAAACGTATAACAATATTGACAATGTATAGGATTTGTCCGGAAGCAGAATGGGTAAAATGAAAGTATGGTGCCGTAAACCCGCACCCGATTTACGGACGACGCATGGTGCTTTTGATTAATGAATTATTTTTGTTGTGGCATGATAAATATTTTTTTAGCTCGACGAGGAAATCGTGTAACATTTATATTATTTGAAATGGATTTAAATCGAGTTTTTTAAATCTCTAGAAAATTTGCATGAAAATTTAAAAGAAACATTTTCCGATTTTATGTATCTTTTTATAGCATTGATAATTTATCTAATTGCCACGCAATTTATTATTGCTATATTTTATTTTATATTTAAAAGTTTAATATTATGCAATATGAAAGACTCAGTTATTTTGTTATATGTATATTTCAAAAATATTTTTATTTTTAAAATAGACTTTTAGTCTTCGGGGTATTTTAATTTTTTTATGAGCCTTCTTTCTTCTTCTATCTTTCTCTATTTTTATACTGACAGTGTATAGAGTTCAGGCTTTATTCTCGGATAAATTAGTGAAAAGCTTCTACTATAAAAGTGAAGTATGGATTATCATAATGTCGCTTTTAAGATTAAATGGTACGCATCGATCGACTAGTTCATAAGTTCGATGCCTTTAAAGATATCTTATATTCACAATTTTTTTTCAAACACTAAGATTTTTGTATGCATCTTCATATTCACAAATATCTTACGTTTTAAATATTCGATATGAACTAATATGAAAATATTACGCGTTAACAACCCATAATGATCTTTACATCTTAAATTATACTTATTTCTTATAGCCTTAAAGAGCAGTTTAAAATTTCAAAGTATTTTTTTGTATTTAATCGAAACACAGTTGGATTTCATATTTTTTAAAACGTGAACATCTCTTGCATCCCTAGGCATTTCTGTTTTCTTTGTCGTATGGTATCACGGAAGTGAGGTTGATACCGGGATTGCTTTACTTCCGAATACTCAAAAGGAAATGTCACGGAGAAAAAGAGAGCGAGAGAGAAGGACGGGAGATAGTGCACGTATACAGACATGTATACATTTCCGCCCTCGGCTCGCAACTTGGTATCGAGTTTCATACGAAATGTCGCGAGATCCTTGAAATTCAAGACTTGGAAAGTGCCGACTTCAGCCGGCGATGTTTGTCAGAAAGAAATTTTTCTTTACTGCCGTTTATACACATCATGGGAATAACATAGGATTTAACGTTGCAACTCTTCCTACGTGATACGCGAACGATTATCGTAGCTTTCGATGCTTAAACGTTAGATATTGAAGACATAACGTACCACCACACATCTCTTCATTGCGACGGTAAGTCAGGTTATCTAAGACGGTCCTTGCATATTTTAAAATAAACGTTTCTTGGATAGCGTGATTATATGTTCATGTACAAAAAAAGATGATGTGAAGGACATGCAATCGAATAAATAATAGACAGTAGCATCATTAGATCGATGTAAGGCTCGCTGGACTTTGTCTAGACGGAGGTATAATCGAAGACGACATGAGTATTAAATTTATGATCGAATGCAGAGCTTGGCGTATTGATATACTTTTCTCATGAAAGCGCATTTTACAATAGAGCAATTTGGAAAAAATATAATTTGAGTTTTTTGAGAAGGAGGTTTACCGAGGTTGCAAAGTGAACCAATTTAGAAATTGAAAAGATAGAGATGAGAGGAGGGCTATATCTACGAATTGCTAATAACTACTGAAGACTGCAAATTTATGTGTATTAATGGGTGTCGACATTACTTCTACTGTAGATAGTTAAATCATTAGAAATACGAGCAATGTGACATCTGTTCGCAAATCGTTGTTTATTTCCGACTCGTTAATTAAAAGTCTAATTAGTACCACGTCAATTAATGAGAATTCCACTTTTGCTGGGCTCTACATGGCCGTTCGCGCAGAAAAAGGAGAACGTTGACGACGTTTTCGCGGCACTGCGTGACGACCAGCAATTAGAGACTTCTCGTGACCTCTTTTTTGTCATTATTTATTTATGTACGGTATAATGTACAATTTTTCAAGAAAGAGAGACTCGTTGAAACGAATTTAATCTCTTATAGCAAACGTTGAAATCATAATCTTTTAAAAAAGTTACATTTATTTTCACCATTAAAATACTTTTTTAAAATATTAGGAAAAAATTACAGTTCTTTAGAATATACAAAAATTTTATTAACAATACTTAAAAATATAATTAAAATTTGTACTCTTTGTCACACTTCAATTTTATAGCAGGCGAAAACCGTATGCTACGATAAAAACTTTATTAGAAATAAATTTAAATGATTTCTCTATCGTATATATTGATATTAGCTAGCTCGTCCCTGTTCCTAGCTTCAGGACGCAGTTAATCGAATTACCTTTGGTACCGTAAAGTAACGAAGCCAAAAGGGTTATATAGCGTGTGACCCCATTAATAGTTGCTTCCGAGAAGTTAGATACATTCATAGTAAGGGCGAATAAATTTTGGCGGTTATGAGACCCGTGAAGTTTCTCCGAATTGTTTTATAGCACCCGATAAACTTTAATGATTTCTCTGTCATAGTCTATTACATTTATATATCTTCTCGTTTCTTCCTTCTTCAATCACAAAACAATCATGCGTAAGTATTTGCCAAGCGTTTCCGATTACACACGATAAAATCGATTCGCACGTAATTTTATTAAGCGGTGTACTTTAATGGGTTGTATAACACACGTAATTAACGTTAACGGATCTATTTTCCTGAACCTCTGTTTAGCTGGTACGTCGTTGATGTTAATTGGTGGTCGTTCAAGTTTTGTGTGGATTAATTGTTAACAATAATATACGCGCAACATGTAATAATCTAAAGTTACATTTTCGATATTTCGATGGTAGTGAACTATAATCTAATGTTTGTTATTCGATGAGTCGATTATAACCGCAATACAATATCCCTCTGTAATTCTAAATTCACGTATTTCCGCAAAATCCACAAACTGATAATTATTGTAACAACTATTCATCATAACGCCATATATACCTAAGATAAATACTGTAAACCACAAGTATTCGAGCTTCATCCCGCAACATTTTTCTCGAGTCGACTGCACTCGGTGCGGTGACGTCAGTAAATTTTCGGTACGTAGACACGTTATCGCGATATACAAGTCTTTTTTGTTCATAACAACGTATATCATGAGTTTTCTTTCCTCGTCACATTGCTAAAGTATGTCGGACGGATTTACAGTGTGTCATAAATTATATCAATGCACATAAATTATATCAATCCGTTTGAGATATTTGTATGTCACTACGTCAACTGTCGTAACAGTTCTGCCGAGCTGTCTATTTCCAACTTATAAAACCTTTGTACGAAGATTATAGTATGTTAAATATTTGCAGAAGTATATTTTTTGTTCAATTTATCAGAACAACTTTTATTTTTTCTTACGATCATGTGAGAGTTGGGTGCAATATAAATTCGGTGCACAGTCGTCGATGTTGCTTACTAGATAGACAAGTGGATACGATATGGCGGCGATAAATGTCGACAAGACATGCTCCTTGTTACCGATTTCTCCGCAGGATCGTCGGAAAACATCTCTTTTGACCGATTGTGATATTAATAAAATATTGGAACGCAAATTTGGTAGTGGTAATTCTCGACTTGTCGATTGGAGGTTGGAGCCTCTCAACAAAACGGAAGGTTTCCTCGGCCAATATCATCATCTTCGTATTAAGGCGCGAATCGATGGCAAGACGCAAAGTTTGCAGTTCTTCGCCAAAACTCCACCGCCGGTTCATAGCCCGCAGTTCGATTTTCTGCAACGGTTTGACACGTTCAACAAAGAGATCACCTTTTATACGGATTTAGTGCAACGTATGGGTGCGAACGGATCTTCAAAGTGGATGGTAGAGTGTTACTTTTGGAAACGAAACGTCATCATCGTTCTAGAAGATGCGTCGATAGATGGTTACACTACGCTGAACAAATACGTAGCGTTCGACAAAGAACATTGCGTTTGGATACTGAAAACTCTTTCAAGGCTTCATTCGAAGTCTCTACTATTGGACGAGGGACTTTGTCAGGAAAGCGGTCAGACCATCTTCGATCTTTACGGACGACTTCTGAACGACGTACTCTTTGTCGATGGGGACGATCGATCGGAAAGGGCCCTTATGTCCAGTCTCACGGGCGTCTATACTATAATTGATCTCATTGAAGAATTCGATGATAAAGAGAAGATAGTTATTAAGTGTCAAATTACTGAATGGGTTCAAAAAATTTCACAATTATTGGCACCATCGAAGGAACATAGAAATGTCATTTGTCATCGCGACGTTTGGGCAACCAATATAATGTTCCGACACGATCTGGCCGGCAATATAAACGGCTGTTATCTAATAGATTGGCAATTTTTTTGTTACTGTCCTCCGGCTATCGATTTTATGTGCTGCCTGTATCTAACCACTGATCGAAGTACCAGAGATTGTCATTTAGATTTTTTCGCTAAAGTTTATTACGATTCGTTGGTTCAAAGTTTAGCGGAAGAAGGTCTCGATGTGGAGAATTATCTCTCCTGGACAGCATTCGAGAAGAGTTATACAGAGGCACGAGACATAGCACTTATTTATGCTGCGCTCAATTTGCAAATAATATTACTATCCAATGAAATAACCATAAATTATTTCTGCAATTCGACCGAAAAACTTGAAGAAATTTTATACGGGGATGGACGAGCGGAACTCGTGCGCGATCAGTGCGAGAAGGAACCAGTATATAAGATGCGTATATTTGAGATTATACATGAAATTAAAGATCGTCTGCCGAAACACCCGCCGAATCTGTAATTTTCGTATCTATAATTTTTGACTATGGTATACTTAGAAGTGGTATGTTGGTATCTTCTTTACGAAAAAAATTCATTGTGATCAAAGATTGAAATTGTACCAGGTACGGAATTATTGTCGGTATCTTATTTACAATGTTTAATTGTAAGTTTCGAGAATTGTGTTGTTATTCTTCAGAAAAGTGTGTTTGTTCAATTATAGAATGAAAAAGGATTTGCTAATACATGCAATATATTAAGTTTATTAACATATGCAATGTTTGCAATATTTTTTATTAACCTTAATTATTTAAAAAAATTATATATTTATTAACTTTCATATTGTATATATATATAGTATAGAAGAATATTTATATGATTTTCTAGTTATAATAATATATAATGTATTTTTCCATGAAAAATATCTCGAGAGAAGTAATGTACGTCAAAAATGTAAAAGATCTTAAGTCTTGAGATAGTTTGACATTAAAACATGTATTGGATGGGCAAAGAAATATCGGAATCTCTGCTTTTCAGTTATAATTGATGATAGAGAAATGTTTCTGATGCAAATGGACGTATAAAAGCTTTCCCATAGGAATTTCATTTTACTCATTTTTCAAACGCTATCATTACGTCTTGTTTCTTCTTCTTAAGAATTTCTCTTCAACTGCATATTCATTAGTAAATAGAGTACATTATATGTTTGTTTAAATGTAATTTTGTAATTTTTATCTCTACAATCGACTATATTTAGTTTATTAAAGAGAGATTAATTATCTTCTTTTGAACGTTTTATACATCTTTATTCGATATATTAATCTTTATTTACATATTTATTAGAAAAACTAATTCTATATAGTTAAAACCATTATGTGACATAGCACTTTGCAAACTTAAACGAGACCATCATTCTATGTTATGTCAGACTAACTTTGTCGTGAAAAGAAAAAGGGATTACGTTGCGTAATAAACTTTAGAGCAGTCAGCTAGAAAAGAAAGTGTGAGGAAAGAAAAATTTAGTACTTAAGATGAATTCATGTTATTGGCATTATACATTTATATAAAGTATATTTTTATATAAGGAAAGAGAGAGATATTTTTAATTTACTATTTTAATTAATTTATGCATGTCATATGATTAAAGAGAGTATTTCATAATTATCTAGAGAAACAATAGCTGAGGATCTCATTTAAATAATGTGAAAGAAAACGCAATTTTATATTCTGTATAAATATGAAGAATGGCATAAAATCTTATTAAAGATTTTTTTTTTAATTTTTATATAAATTTTGTTAAAAAGACGTACACGTAAAAGATTAGATACGTTTTATTAGAGAAATCAAGTAATTTCTATATAGTATATAATGATTGTGTGTATTGAATTAAATGTTCAATATAATTTTTTTTACACAACAACACTTCTTAACGGTGGAATCGTCGTTCGTGTGATCATTGGTATCTTGGTGATGAAAAACCGCCAGACTTAATGACCCATGACGTTATATCGAATTAAAGCGGAAGTTCCTTTTATTACCAGCTATTTAAAGCGCACGTAATCATCCTTGCGATGTACTAACGATATACTTGCCGGCGTAAATTGTTTCGACCGTCCACGGGATAGACATTTAGAGACTACAAATAGTTATTCCGTTGACTATAGCTTAATTGACTATATAGTCGCGATAACTCGCTGAATGCGAATTAAACTTGATCTATCTCGTTGATTTTCACTCAACGCGACGGCATGAAGCTACCGTCTATCTAGAATGGTGTTATGATTTCATTATATATAGCAATATGCATCTCTTTTTAACGTTGTCATAACGGATTCAATAATCTCTTATAATAAAAATCGTGGAAGTGTGTTAACTATCGCATCGTTATGAATTTTGTGCTTTGAATTTTTATCACAATCTTTTATAATATCCATATAAATTGATAATTTCTTTCGCAATATCTTTATTAATTTAAACGGATGAATCTCTGATTACGAAAGTATAAGTGAAACCGCTTATTATATATGTTTGTTACATTTACAACTGTTTGAAAGACAAATCTAATAAACATTTTCGATCGACAATCGAATAATTCGTTCGAATGTCCATTCGAATAAAAGAAAAGTCCGTATGAATCGTGTGAAGGAACTTTCGACATGATACATATACATTCATCTCGTGGAATGCCAGGGTATTCGCGGACCCGCTGTTTATGCGAAATCCTGTGGCTCGTGGTGGCGAGAACGGAGAGCGCAGGCGTCCGGAGTCCTGTGGCGGCAAGCGAACTCCGATTTTCTCTAGTGTCGCGTCAACTGCCGCTGGAGAGTCGTGTACATCGCACCCTGCCGGCTAGGCTGTGCTTAACAACCCCTTCTTCTAGCGTGGCTTTATCACGTTCGCTACTTTTGTCTTAAAACTCAAGTCCGAAATTAACAAGTACTTTCGAGGTGCGTCCAATTTACGTTGCACAAGTTATCGTGCGTATACACGTGAGCTTTAAACACTTTTTTTTTGACATTGTGTATACTTGGTGTAATCTATAAGCTCTTTTCGCACCCTTTCGTTTTTTTAGTATATATTAAAATAAAGATATATCGTGACACTCGTAATTAATTCGAGATTGTAAAGGATCAACCTAACCTAATCATGATGACAATCTCTTCGTGATCGGATTCCGATTTCGAGACCAGACTGAAATTTTCGATTTACGTATAAGGGGTTGTGAATGAATGTGCAGGATCGGAAAGGCGAGTATTGTGCGTGCATTTTGTAGGAACGCAATCGTTCAATGTGAACTGGTGGACGCGATCTCGCGTGGTGGCGATTTCATTCGAAAAGCGATCGTCCCGAACGCGTCCCATTTCCGGTCGTTTGCCGTTTGGAAACGTGACGTATTTGCGAAGAAGTGCATCGATCATGAATTGGTGCGACGTGCGAGCTTACGCGGATTCGGTCGACAATTGGTTCGTACGTCGAGGAATATTCGTATCGGACGCCAAAGCATGAGGAACGACGCATTAACGTAATGGTGAGCTTTTAACGATATCATTTCTATATTAGCGTGGTATGTAATTCATAATTGATAAAAAGTAATGTCTGTGAAGATATATATTTGTAACGAAAACGCTTAAACGTAGCAAATATTTGAGACAATTGGCAGAGATTAGTGCAAATAAAAAAATATATCGTTTCTTACAAAAACGAATATTTCTGAGCATAAGATATCGAATGTTGACGGATATATACATGATATACTGATAATAGATTAATCATGAGCGAGAGAAATTGTATGTGGCACAAAGTGTAAATTTATGTTTATAAAAAGTAAGAAAACTAAGAAAAACGTGCTATATATTGCATAATAAGAATTGCTATCGCACGACAAAGTCATTTTCGCGATGGAAGAGTTGATCTTTTATTGGAGTGCGCGGAAGGGTAGAAAATGGCGTGAGAGAGTTTCGGAGCCATCAACCATTAATGGCACGTGTCGAGGCACGCAATCTACATACCTAAGTATGTACATAGGCGACGTCGAGCACAATGGTGTGCGATTTTATCTTATTCTGTTCCAACTTACGCGCGTTATAAGACAGTAATCATGATTGATCGAAATAATTGTTCGATCGAATTGTATGTAATATTGAATTATTAAAAAATTAATGTTCTTCAATCAATTTGTACTATTTGTACTATTATATGAGAAATTTATACTTTCTATTTAAATAATAGCAATTCACTTTAAAACACGTTTAATTTACTTGCAAATATTCATCAGCATATTTTTTTCTGTTGTAATACACAATTTTATCTATTCGTCATTATTAGATATGTTTTTAATTACATGCAGAGAAAAATGTTCTGTATCAATAAAAAGTACAAATGAAACAAATTCTGATCATATAAATCAGAATTTTGATTATTGCAATCGAATTTCTGGTTATATTTCGAATATAAAATATTTAATAAATTTAACTGAAAGTGTCTGATTATGATCTTTCTAACTGAATCTTCCAGAATCTCTATCAATGTAACAAGGCTGACTTTTTTTATGCACATTTTTTAAAGAATTAACGTCTCGCAAAACAAAAATGTGGATTTTAATTTTCATGTCAAATTCTTCAATAACAGTCAGTTTAGTTTTGTTATTCCTTGACGATTTAATAAAACGATACATGTTTTTGATACTTTATTGCGGTGCATCTATGTAGCATTGAATTGGCAAGTTTTAAGCTTTCAAAGCAAGAGATTCGGCCGTCAAGCAAACAGAGAATATCTCTCGTCGGCAATGATTTATTCGACGTTCACAGAATGACAGCGGGTGACATTCGTGTGCACCCGACACGCGTGCAACGTATGCGTGTTCAAACACGTGACGGGGATCACTATGAGCCCTGACACTCGTTACACGACTGACTTTACAAACGCGGTATACACGGTATACAAAGTTCACAAATCTGCTGATGCATATCTTTCGTCTAAAATATTTTCTCTTCATATATTTTTACGTCAATAAATTTTTTGAACGTATCATTTAATTATGCTTTAAATCATGCTGAAATACGTATAGACATTATTTTAATAATTATAATAAGAAAAAGAAAATGACACCTACATAATATATTCATTTACGCATATATCATTAAGCATATAGTTAAACGTGTAGAAATTGCTTAATAATTCTAACCGCTTGTCGAGTAAAGCTGTGTCAATTTACTCCAATGTCTCATATCCACGAACAGGTTACGTGACGCATTAGACTTCATACACATATAGAACATATGCATGCCTGGTTCGAGATAAACCGCTGCGAGCTAATGGCATTAAAATGTCTCGCGACTAATTCCCTTTTGGATGTATGGCATAACTGTATTTCAATTCATATATATATATATATATATATGTACATCTATGTATACATAGTTTGACCTTACGAAGTGAGAGAGAAGCGAAACGTGACAAGTAAACTAATTGTAACACTCAAAATCGCAACGTCACTTCTACCAACTGCGAGATTTTATTTACACTTTCATGAGCGTAGTTTCGTAGTCTCATACGGAGATTGCATTATCAGTCACGCTGACGCGTGTAAACCGATTTCACTGGCATGCACGTTCCGAAGGTTGCATGTGCTTTTACGACCGTTGCACGCGCTACAAACATTACAGCTCGCAATACACATTTCTTAGAGATATGATTCGTATAGAATAGGACGAAGTCATATCCCTTTATTAATTTTATATGACCGGTAAATAAGTAAGATAATGAATAAGAGAAGCCTAATATTACTAAAAAGCAGCATATTAACTCGGCCAATTATATTTATACCAAACTTCTTTTATACTCGTATCATTCATTCACATTTTCATTCATATTTTTTAAATGCTTTGAATTATAATCGCAAAGTCTTATTTTATGTCTAAGTGATACAATATCTAGAAAGCTAAATTTATGTGTAAGGTGAATCGCTCGTAGTTGCTTTGGGATCACTATCTAGACGATTGATCCCTTGAGAGAGATCGCGAGATGACATGTATATCTCCTGCGATGCAACGTCATGCAATTAGACGTACACAGTTACACACATGGTCATATCGGTAAACTCTCGAAACCAACGTCGGATAGTTCATACGTTAGTGTGATTCAGTTTGAGGCCGTAAATTAACTGTATAGCGGCAATTCTGCTATGATAAAATCTCCGTGAAATATTTGCTGTCATACAATTGGCAATTTGGGTGGAATTTTTTTTTCTCTGAAAGATATTTTATGAATTATATTTTAAATTTGTTTTTTGCGCAAATACAGTATAGAACCATCACGAAGCGATGTGTCCTCTTCAATTCGTGTAACATTAGAAGAGATTATCAAATTTATGATCTAACGCAAAATTAGCATCTTGATGAAATTACGAATGCAAATTATTTTCCTTGGCGAGTTAGGGCTTTGATGTTATGCGATTTGCTTAGAATTATTACGGATATCGCTGTATATAATTACACAGCTGTTATACACTGCATATAATGATAAAGCTTCCTATTTCCATTAGTAAGTACTCGAGCCTTCAATATTCTCAGTAACATGGATGAGAGTTGCCTTTGATATCTTTCACAATATTCCATCATTAAGATTCTTTCTTGACGAAACGGTGATATTTGATTAAAGGTGCGAGGACGAGAGCAAAAAAAATTTACAATATTTCTAAATCACGCATTAACGACCGAGGAATAAAGTCTAATGAGCAAAAAGAAATGAAAATCTTTTCTTTTTGATCTGTCTTAATCTTTTGAGCTCAGCTTCGCAATAGATTTTTCGTGATTTTCAACAGTGATTTTTAACTTAGACATAACGGTTTGCTAACGCCCATCCAGCGATCGTATTATAGATATGAAAAGGGCTATTTGCGAACTATGAAAACGAATAACTTATGAGAGTAATCACCGTTTATAGACGCATTACTAATATACTCTGAAATAACAGGCATGTCTACCATCCGGTACATGTAATATTTACCACAGTACGACGGAATATAGTCAATATGGCGGTAGCGTAACAGCCAAGGATCGATAGCTAGTAGCCTTTTTTTTTACGGCTTAGATCTTACATTCGAAATATGCGCTGCGAACGAGCATACATGTAATGGATAGAATAAGTTT
>Ga0157364_1004118_pt1 | contig 14415 bp, 4 predicted proteins | sample AttsexASBM2_FD_111476 | JGI IMG/M metagenome (GOLD analysis project Ga0157364, IMG submission 111476) | Fungus gardens microbial communities from leaf cutter ant in Ribeirão Preto, State of São Paulo, Brazil - Atta sexdens ASBM2 | ecosystem: Host-associated > Fungi > Mycelium > Unclassified ... | reverse complement strand
TACTTTTTAGTATTTTTCACACATGAGAGTTATCAAACTTGAACTTTGAAAATTGGATTCTATTTTGAATGAAAATTCTAATTGAATTTTATTTTGTTGAAAATTGTATGTTTAAAATTGTACCATCTTAATCTACAGAGCAGAGTTTCTTGAACTTTTATGAATCGCGACCCACTTTTTAGAATAGCAAACTCCACGATTCACCTAGCTAGGTGAATATGGAAAAATGGAGGAGATTGGGAACTGATTATTTATTTATACTTAAGTTTACTGCTCTCCTTTTTTATTAAATACACTTTATTAATATATTTTTCAGATGTATAAGATGTACGTGAAAAATGTGCTTGTTTCCTATTTATGTATATTAATAACAGCCTTAATTCGAGTTCGACATTGATACGAATAATTTTCAAGCACAATAAGTTTGATAATTATTTCGCAATTTGGTTTTAATTCCTATCATCTCTAAAAAGCCAATTTCACACATATACGAAATCATAAAAGAGCAGCACTCTTAATATAATGAAATGTACTTTAACATTCTAAAATTTTTCGCGACTCACTAAAACTCGGCTTGCGACCCACATTTTGAGAATCCTTGCTATAGAGACTTTTGAAATATATGTGACGAATACTATAAAATGTCTTCGTAACAATTATCTGTTAATTAATTTACGTCATGTCAACTACAGAAACCATCAGAAGCGCGAAACAAAGCACTCATCTTTGTTTTTGTTGCGTCTGTACTCTGCAATTGTTGCAGCGCGTAACATTGTGTGTAAAAATGAAAATAAGTGATCGAGAGCCATTGGCCATCATTTTAATGTTTTAATAAACCATTGGTTCATATCGCTATTATATTGCCTCGTAATGTTTTTAATAAACTTTATTGACAGGTAAAGCTACATACTTATTGCAACAAATGAAGTAAAAGTTTTTATTTTTTATTAAATAATGGTATTGTTTGCAGTCAGTAAATTTACAAAAATTATGAGTATATCGCTACACTTACATTTTTATATTTTGTATTTATGATTTATGAAAAATCATACATTCTCTTATTTTTTCTCTCCTCTGACCTTTATCTCAATTTATTATTACTATTAATATTTATCCCTTTCTCATACTTTCGAATGTTATTACATTTTCTTTATATTTTCCGTTATAATCGCTATAACTTTATCGCGTTCGGGATTGATAAGCGTCGAGAAAAAGTTTGCATTCGGTTACATTCTTTTTCTCAATGAAACCAACGTTATATGCGTTATGAATCACAGCCCACGATCCCTTTAAATCCCCATAGGCGACCTACCATAAATCACTAAAGCGCAAACAATGCGCGGATTCGAGATATTTGGCCGCATCGATATTCGGTGGGTGTCGACGATCCGTGCAGTCTTGACCACCGCGGATTTGCGCCGTGCTGGGATCGGCTTCCGATCCATCGACCGTCTGGCTTCCGTCGCATCCACGCCGTCGTCTTACGTTGCTTCCCGCGGACTTTCGAAAGTTCTTAGCGTTTCTTTTCTCCGTGGCGACGTAACGTCTCGAAAATCTTGCCGTGGTATCATCGGCGTCATACTCCGGCTCAAGAGACATCATTAATAAGTGTCTTCTAAAACGCCGCTGGTTTTCAGTCTCCAAAATAACTTTCGTCCGCTGACTACCTTTCTTCCTCTTCTTTTTCTTTTGCAGCTTTGTCTTCCTCCTTGTCGGATTTGAAGCTTTCTGGCGGTTCCTAAGTACACGATTACCTTTCCAGAAATCGTGACGCTCGCTGACATCTCGTTTCTTGTTTGGAACACTACGAGACAATGTAAGATTACGGGATCCATCATGTGGAAAGATAATAAAGCTAATTATTAAAGTTCTTGGACAATGTTAAATTTTTCCTCTATAACTGAATGTCTTCTTCAAAATAATTTACTTACACTGAGAAAAAAATTGTTAATTTGCCTAAATGTGATTAGTTTATAGTGATTATTTAATTCAAATATTTATATATTTAGATTAACTAAAGCTTGTAATTTAAAATATGTTTCTTTGTTTAAATTAAAATATTGCTTGATACCTAGTGACCATCGCATTTAATTGAATCAATTAATATTTTTTTAAAACAGTAACTTTTTTCTCAATGTAGAAATTTTCATAATAAAATTTTAATAAATTTTAATAAAATGATGAAAAATAAATATAAACAAGATAATCAAAACTAGAAATCAGGAAAATATCAGAGAAATTAAAAAAGTTCAGGAAAATCGGGGGAAAGATTTTTGTAAAATTTTCTGGAAAATCAAATCTTTGTCTTGAAGAAGTTTAACATCATATTTAGTTTTGGAATAACTATCAACTTAACAATTAAATGCAAGCAATATCATTCAAATTAATAGTAATTTACATTGTTTTCTCATCAAAATATTTCGCGGTTCTTAAATCAAAATGAAAATACAAAACATTTTTTAAATATTATTGAAAATATCAGGAAAAATTATGAAATTTTGTTTGGAAATAAGTGAAAAGTTATGGAACTTTAGGATTAGAAATTTGTGATAACCCTGATAAATAACGCAAATCCTCTCCCCAGTTAAATTAAATATTTTATATTAAATTTTTTTAAATTAATTTCATTAATTCTTTGTAACAAACCTATGTTCATACATGATTTCTTTGTCAGTTCTAAAAATGCCAATATTATCGTTCATTAATGAAGAAGTTGACGAATATCGAATAGAGGTATCTTCTCTTTTTAACGAACTTAATCCTCCGTCGACAGTGGATAAAGCATCATTGGTCGAAAGTTTTGCCAGAGGGCCATTTCCGACGACGTTCCCTTCGATCTTAAACGAATCACTTCTACCGCTAACGAGATTTGGGTTAGGAGGGCGGTTAATCTTACCGCGGACGCGCCGAAATACGACTTTTCCCGGCGTTGCAGTTCCGCCCGGTACTTTGCACGATTCCCGCAGTTTCTTATCGATCGACAGTCGCCGCGTGGCTGCCCGATGTTCCCCGATCCAATCTCCCAGAGGACCTTCTCTCATGGAACGGTTAGGCAATTTCATTCTCGTTTCGGCGTACCGATCTGATATCCCCGTCTGCCTGGTCCTCTTCGACTTCGAATACTCGGGCCTGTTTTCTCTCATGGCATCGATTCTATCTAATAAAGTATTTCGCGAGACATCGATATCACTCGGAAGCGTCAGTCCAACGGTGTCATTTGCGGCATCCGTCGATTCCGACTGTCGAAACTCAGTGTTTTTATTCCTTGCCAAATATTTCTTCTGGAAAGATTCGATTTTATCCTCGGAATTTGTCACGGAAGCAACCCCTTGTTTACGAAAGTGAAGTCGATCGATGGAATTACGAATTTGGTCCCGTAGCCACGAAGACGAACGATTCGTTTGGCCGTCCAATCGAGATTTATTTCCTCCCAACTCGTCCTTTGAACCTTTAAAGGAAACGTTTGAATTTTGTTTTACACCCGGTAGATCAACTTTGGTATTTTTCCGAGAGGCATCTTTGCGAAGAGACTTTCGTCCGGGATCGTAAAATAGAAAGGACTTGAACATCACAGAAGAAGTCGTGCTCGATAAAGTGGAGGTGTATACTTCCTTTCTCGTGGAAGTCTCAAAGAGTGTGAATAGCCCTTCGTCCTTGAACATTTTATCGGAAGAAGTTGGCAAGGTGGATGCTGCCGGATGAGAAGGTGCTTCAGTAAAGGACTCAAAAGTACTGTCACCCAAAGGCGATGATTCCTCGCGTATCTTTTCTGTAATTGTCGATCGCCACTCAGTGGTCAGAAGATCCTGTCTCGTTCTTCCTGATTTTATTACCGTTTTATCAGTAGTACTTTTCTGCCGTTCCACATGACTTGGGACATTAATAATATTCTTCACGTGAATCACCGTCTCGCCGATTTGAGTTCTACATTATTGGAAAAGTATTAAATTTAACACATTTCCCAAATGGTCCACTTAAATTTATGTGTTAATTTGACACAAAACGAATATGTTAAAAAGTAACACATATATTATTTTAAAATTAAGTTTAAACATAAAAAAGGATAATATTGACAGTTTGTAACAAATAGTGGAAGCATAATTTTTTTGGTAAAATTAATATTTATGATATGTTAAATTAACATATTTTATTCATTCATCTTAAAATTTACATCCTAAAATATTTTTATGTTATTTGTTTTTTTACTCGTAAATTGTATTATTTTAACACTAAGAAATGTTGAATATAAATTCCATACAAATTATTTAAATAACACATAATCACATTATGTTAAATTAACACTCGAATATGTTAAAAAATTCAACACAAAAGTTTAGCAAGAACTTGAGTGGACCGTTTTTCCAAATGCGTAATATATTTTACTGTATAGGACAAGGCGGCTCTTCATCCTCCGCGAAGATCCTCAGCAATTTCATCATGAATCTTACAATGGCCATCATGTTTCTCATGTGAATTGCATTAATCGATTTATCTTTGCATTTATTAGATTCAGATGGTGTGACGGTAGAACAGGTTTCATTCGTCGTGCATTTAACTGCAGCTTCAAGAATATCGTTCTGCAATTGCGTTGACGGAGAGGACTTCATGGTTACCGCATTCTGGTCATTTACAGTTGTTTCGTAGAGTTTGGACGGAAAAGTTTCAGTGAGATCATCGTCTCGATAATTACTCGAAGTTTGCAACTCGTGCGAAATCGTCTCTGTAATTTCAAGTTTCCGAACAGTTACGGGCATCTTGTAACAATCGCTAAAATTAGCGTTCCACGAGTCCTCGCAACATACCGTCTTGGTTTTCCCATCATTTGCTAAATCGGCATTCGACTTTTTGATGTGCATCAACGGTATGACGTGCAGAGTAACATTCGGATCAGTCAGGTTGGATCGGTTCGTTTCGATCGTAGGAATATCGATTCGATGACGAAATTCTTTACTATCCTGATCTTTTAAACTATCGTTGTTGACCAAGACAGATCCCAAAATATCCGGAAAATACACCGGATTCGCGGATGAACGAAAATCCAATTTGTCGGTTGCTCCGCCAGTTCGCCCGGAAATCACCCTTCCGTTGGTTCTGTCCACTTTCCCGTTCGATTCGATCGAGTAATCCGTTAGAAAAACCTGCTTGGGCGATCTTGAGTTCGCGTTATGCTTATCCAATCGCTTCTCGATGCAGGAGAGATTTTTTTTTACCGACTTTCGTTCCTTCTCACTTCTTTCCATCAGATCGAAAAACTTCTCGGGAGACTTTATCGGAACTTGGTTCACATTCGTCTTTCCAATTTCCTGACTTTCGTCCATTATCGTATTTAGTGAATCACTCGCTTCGTCATTTGCACGTTCGCTTATAGACAAGAGATCAAACGTTTCAGATTCCATGTTTGAATCATTCAAAAGGAGATTAATGATGGTAGTTTCAATCGTCCTGATAGTGTTCGACAATCCTGTGGAAACTGAGGCCTGTGTAACTGAAAATCCGTCAGGAATGGCATCAAAGCTTATCAACATCGGCGTTTGATTGAAACTGTCGTGTATCTGAATCTTCCCAATTAACGAAATTTTGATTCCTTCGTTTTGTGACATTGCCGAGTCTTGTAATAAATCGTTCAATATTTTTCCAGCATTCGATAGATTATGATTATTTACAGTAGAAGAGTTTATAATTTCTCTTGTATTAAATATTGGCTGGGTTCCGTAAAAAGATTCATCTCGTAAATAATTTTCATTAATATTCTTAGGAAACGAAAAAGGCTCCTCGTTAATCTCTTCGTAAGAACGAGAGTTTCTTAAAATATTTTTAGAATTATCAAAACTTTTTTCTACTGAGTTATTATTATTGATAGTTCTTTGGATAATAGATTTTTCTTCTGCTTCGAGAGGAACTTCTAGCATTTTATCGTTGTTAAAGTTCATAGGATCAGATGATTCGGGAATAACTTTGATATCACGCGGTCTTTTCGAAGAGTTTGTATTCCTATTCTTAACTTTCCTTTTGTTATTCCTGTAATTATTGTCATAATTAATAGCAATATTAATCAATGGCTTTATTATATGTATAGATTTTATTATGTATAGATTATATTATATATAGATTATATTATATTAATTATATATTAATGATACATATTAATAATATATAAGCCATAATCATATGTAGTTAAATAAGTATTTTTGTATTAAATCTTTATATTACTTAAAATAAAAATTGTTGCAACGGACGTAATGAAGTAGTGCACCGAAAAATCAGTATTTTCAAGTTGGGTTTGATTTATCCTATACCTACTAAAAATCTTACTCCGTTTACAGTCTAATTTGACTCATATTTTGCCTTGATGTTAATCCTGGAGTATTGCCGACAACAGAATTTGAAAAAGTTAAATCATTTTTGAGAAATTTTATAGATGGATAATCAGACGGCCAGACCAACTGTGAAATTATAAAATAGCTTGCTACGCTGTACTGCTTATTAATAATTATCACGAATTTTTTTAATAATGATATGAGTTTTTCTCAATTTTCTATGTTGCTTCTCCGTTGTTCTCGTCAAATAATTTTAATATTACTATAAAGCATTAATAATTAGTAATATTATCAAATGTATGAATAATTACAATATGTAATCAATTTTTGAAAATTCATACGAAGTCATAAAAAATTATACACAGATAAGAGACTGTTTTCATACAAATAAAAAAAAGATATTAATTAATCTATATGTGTACACTGAAATACTAACTTTTAATAAATATTTATTTGAGTAATTCTGAATAAATATTTACTACTTGTAAACATATTTATATTTATTTGACAAATTGATACAAAAACCAATAATTTGACTTGACTATTTTTTTAATGAGTAAATATTTATTTACTGTAAGTAAATACTTACTTAGTACTATTCAAAGAAATATATATTAAGATTTAGTAATTTTTCTTCAATACAGAGTACTACATAGTAGGAATTTTTACATCAATGAGAATCCCGCTATATCAAAATTAATATCTAGTATTAATAACCTTGAGATTGCCTCTTCGCTATTCGCCTGCATATCGTCAGAGAGCACCGCTACATCATAGGTAGCAACTGTTCTTTCCTCCGGCATCATAGGTTGTGTAACATCGGCATTTCCGTATGTCAATCGATCCGTCTTGACCATCAATTTCCGTGAATCTCGATTCTCGTCCCGGCCAGGCGGATTCTCGAGATACAATAAATCATTCCTCCTGGCAATAGCTTCATTATCACTCGAGTCATTCTCTCGATCTGTTTCGCTTTCATCGTTCGCGTAATATTCATCGACGTCGTCGATATTCTCGATGTAGTCAGATCCTCTACTCGACAACAGTCTTCTACCCGATCGATGCCAATCGAATCGAGCGGCACGTTTCTTACTTTCCACGAGACTCTTCTCGGTGTTTGTCTTATCCGATACCAACGATGACTTCCCTTTGATCTTATTGATTATTTTATGAACAATGTCATGCACTTTGCCTCGAGGACGTTGAAGATATTGTTTCCCGGCGGAAACGCGACTTACTCGGGAATCTGTAAGATTTTCATTAATCTTTCTCGTGTCCTCGTGTCCCCGTTGTCGTGCGAGATCGTTGGAGAACAGCGGCGAAATCTTTTTATCGACACTTTTAGCCGCGACGTCGAGCTCGCGTGACTCGCCTTTATCATTCGGTATCATCAATTTCACACCGCGAATGACAGTATCCGTTTCACGACTTTTGTCCTGGTATCCGAGACTTCTTACGCAAGTCGGTAATATCCCACCCGCGGATGATTTTTCCTGTGGTTCTGCGCCGCGATCCGACAAATCGTTTGCGCTCACACTAACGGTTCTTGCGTTCTCTGACACGTTCACCGCGATTTTTCGCACCACCGCGATTCTGTCGATCTCGGCCTTTATTCGCTCACCGAATGCCTTTTCCGATCTCCGATTTATTTCCAATTTTTCGCGCACCGATTCGGAAAGATCCGTTCGTAACGGTAAAATTTTTGTCGGACCTGCAGGCGAAGTACCGAACGATACCGATGTAATTTCACAATTTTGCGAATAAACGTCTTTGTCCAATTTACAAACTGTGCCGTTTTTTAGCTTTATAACGGTGAAGTTCTTCAGATTATCTTGCTTATCTCGTTTCTTCTCTTGCACATGCGAATCGAGATTATCTTCAACGGTATGAAACCTAACATTACGTCTTACAATATCTTGAAGAGTAGCATTGAGCTTTTGTGTCTCATCTCGATTTTTGCAACTGCATCGAGAGAATCCTCGGCTCGCAGGATAATCCAATTCGCCAGCTAATCTTTTTTCAATTCTAGAACGTAATTCAGTCAGCTCTGTTATATTCGGAGACTTTCCGTTTTTATTCAAACCCATTCTTCCATTTCGATGATCCTCTTCATCTTCGCTGTCGTAATCGTAGAAGATCAAGGAATCGCGATTGCCTGCCGCGCGGTTAAAGTCCGATCTCTTGCCTCTCGTCTGTGGGACATCGGAAGAAACTGTAGTTGATGAAGTCCATCCTGAGGAAGTATTCTGAAAATAATCTACCGACTTGTAGCGGTGCTTCCTTCCTCCTTTAATCTTCTGAATAGGAGGTTCAGATCGATTCGCTGCGATTATCTGCATTTCTGTAGTACGATACCAAGGGTGCTCCTTAATCTCCTTTTCCGTATTCATCATTTTCATGCTTGTAATGTAATTAGTAATTTTCTGTCGTCGTTTTCCGTTTTTCTCAGTTTTCGATACTCTTCGTGTTTTTGTTTTGGACGAGGTGCTTACATTAGGCCTTCTAAGTTGAAATTTCGGTTTAGAGACCGTCATTTCGTGAGTGATTGTTGTTGCTTCCTCCATGAAGATAGTGTCGTCCAGAGAGAGAGAGATCTCATCATGCATCTCTTCCGAAAGTGGTACTGTTTTTAGCGGACGAATCGAAGGTCGAAAAGTTATGTCCGTGATCTTGGTGGTAGTCACCAAGGCCGTCGTGAACTGAGTAACGGTCTCTTCTTCAAACGGCAAGGTTTCCGCTTCCGTGATTTCGTCGAAGGTCGGCACGCCTGGCATGATGGGCGTGTATACCGCGTATTGTCTCACGATCTGATCCACTAGCTTGGCAATTTTCTCTTTTTCTCGGGATCTTTCTAGGAAACCCTCCGAATTTTCCTGAAGCGATTCTTTGGTATAATAAAAATCTATTTTTTTCCTGCTCAACGAAATTTCTTCAGGTTCAGTAACCGACGCACTATGGCGTGATGAAAGCATCGGATCGATCAGCGAGCCTTCAGGCTTCATGGAATTGCCAGCAATTATCCGCAGAGAGTTGTTATTAAGTTCGAGGAATCTCACGTTATTTGTTTCAACTCGCTCGTCCTCGCTTCGAGTGTTCAATGCTTCAGGAGACGTCGTTTCCGTGAAACTATTTGCCCAACTGCTAGATAATGTTCTAAGTGGATCACCAGTGACCCCGAAATAATCACTGACATTTTCGTTCCATGAAGTATCCGACAAAAGTTTTTGTGTGAAAACTTCCGTCTGCCTCATTGCGAAATCGGTTGCATAAATTGGATTTTTTAATTTATTAAAATTAACTTCTCTTAAGACCTTCCTTGTAATTGGTGATGATAGAAAAGGATCTATAGCGAGTTTGAGAAAGAGAGATCCTTTATAATCGATGGAATCTTTTTGCTTAATTAATGATGTAATCATAACTTTATTGCTTGTTGTCGTAGATTCCATGAATGAATTTTCATTCATAATTGATCGCTGATATTTATCAATTAATTCTGCGGGTTTATCGCCATGAATCATAAACAGTTTGCCCGATCTGCCATTTTCTCGCGAAAGCGAATTGTATTCTAATTCATCCTTAATTTTAGGGATATCAGCTTTTGCGATTTCGCTCTTTGTAACTACTTTGAAATTCTTTGGAGTTTCTTGAATAATTTTTGTAGAGTCTTCCTCGGTAGAATCTTCTTTCAGAACGTTGCTTATTCGCATGAACTTGTCCTCGATCCACTTATCAACGTTCCTTTCGCCATCTTTATTGTTGAAGTAGAAGGGATTATCGTTCTCTTCGAATTGGACTTTCCTATGAGAATCGGATTCCAAAATTATTTGTTTCTTCGGACTTTTACTACCTCCAGTATTTGGTATTTGCTTAGAATAAACTTCAGATCGATTATAATCAATAAAACTTTGCGTTTTGCACTGCGAGGCTTCATCTGTCAGACTATTGCTCTGTTTGTGAGCATCTACTATATTAAAAACTTTCTTTCCGGTTTGAAGATGTCTTCGAAAACGTCTATCACGCTTCGAAAATTTGTTCCACAAACTGTCACATTTAAAATCCGGCAACGCGTGCTTCCGCATCAGTCCACGGCCCGACTTCTCGAAGCGCTTCAACTTCTCTCCGACAACGTCCTTGTCTTCGCAAAACTTCTCGGCGCCCTTCCGCAACTTCCGGTGGGTCTTCCAGAATTTGTAACTGTTTTTCAAGTTCACGTCTTTCGACGCTCGCTCGGGCGAGTTATACATTTTGTGCGATTCTTGGTCTTTGTACAAATCCTCGAAGGAAAATCCTTGTATCTTATTGGCTGGTAACGAACTGCGAGTTTCTGATTCCAGGATTTTCATCAATGATTTATCTGCGGAACGAGCGGCGACGGTGGACATGGATAATTCTTCTAGCCGCGAGATTTCATTGAAAGAGGAGAGATTTTGTAATCTTGTAAAAGCAGAAGCGGTCGAGATTCGCATCGATACATTAGCATTTTCCGTTTTTCTCTCCTTGCTGCTTGCATTACCTCTTCGAATCGCGGCTGCACTTAAGTTCTTTCTCACGATCGAAGTGTTTTTCAACGCGTTAATGTTACTCGAGATGTCCTCCGACGCTCTAAATCCATATTGTCTCTCTTCACTTTCCGATGATGAGCGCGTTTCCGATATCACAATTTTTGATAATAGCGCGAATATGTTCTCTTCGAAACTATTCGATTCTATCGTTGATAACGCAATATCATAATTAATATTTTCATTGGTATCGTTTCTGAACGAAATCCCAGGCCGAATAAAAAATTCGATGGTCGTGGGAATACTTCCGTTATCAAACAGCGTATTATCACCGTTGGAGAATACATTCTTCTCCGTTCGTCTTGAAAATTGACTCTCTTCCGGAATTCGTGACGAGTGTATTGCTAGGGACGTCGATGTGTAATCGAAGGTATTTTCTAGGTGAGCTGCACTACGAAATCGATCTCTTGCCATTTCCTCATGAACTCCACTTTCTGAAAAATTCACCGACCTGTCGCATTTCTCTAGCTTGAGAAACTCCCGATTATCCTCTTTGCTGCCCATTTTCACAAAAGCCTGTTCACCTTCCAACCTCGTTAGTTTCGCTAAAGGATCATCCTTAGCTGATCCTTGAATCAAAGTTTGACTATCGCTCTGATGATCAAGGAATTGCGAGCTAAATTTCGAAGATTTTAATTTGTTAGACCCATGATCGACTATATTCGTGAATTTTGTAATTGTATTTGGAAAATTATCCGTAACTGATCCATAAAGCGAAGATTGGCCGTCGCTAATCTGCCGATCAAGGATCCGTTGATCCAATTTTTGAAATCTATCCTTCAAATCGCCAAGACTTCCAGCTAATAAATCGTTTTTGTCCAATAAATCTTTATCGCTTTCGTGTTTTACAGCTTGTTTCATGGCTCTCTCCTTCATGGCTTGCTCGTACACGGCATCAATATAAGCCTCAATCTTGCTTTTGCTCGGCGATGAATACTCGGAGAACACGTTCGTCAAGACGGACGGTAGGGTTTCCGCGCGATTCGCATTCTCCGACCTGGGAAATCCTTCAAGTGGTCGAGTGCTCTGTCGGACCGAATTGTTTTTAAGCTGTTCTTTTTCTTGTTGTTTCCGAAGAGGAGACGCTTGCTCGCCAAGTGGGCCATTAATGGCAGAAGTATTGCGGCTCGTTACTCGTCCTAGCGTATCGTTGTTCTCTTGGCAGTTGTGCTTCTCGTTCCTGCTCCTCGTTCCGACCTGGCGCTGTGCCTCCAAATTGTCAAATAAATTCGCGCTCGACACGGACCTGTTGCGAGCTCTGTTTGCGCCATCATCCCGCTGGTAATAGTTTGACTTGGCGGCGACCGAGCGGAAACTTTCGGCACGCTGCGCGTCCTCACAAGAACAGCAGAAACCCTGAAAGCGATCCGTTGTCTTGTTGCGCACGGCTCTTACTGCAGGGACATAACTTGCCTAAAGTTTAATTAAATGGCTCGCCATTGTCGGGGAAGTTTGAATAGACTGTCGTGTAAACGATGGCATCTCAAAATTATTTTTGTCCTTTAGGGCAATTCGATTCGATCGTTATATAATTACAAAATATTTAATAGTAATAATAGCTTCATTGAGTATAACACATGATCAGTGAAATGCAAATATTAATTAGTAATACATAACATAGAAACAATAGATAACAATTTGAATGCCAAATTGATATAATATCATAATGTATAGAAAAAGATGGTATTATGGTCATTTACATTTTGTACAATAATTTTGTTAATAATCAATATTTACATTTAAAACTTAATGATTATGCTGCATTCTGTAATTTACTGAAAATCTATAGTATTACGTATAGACTTTCAGTACTCACAGTGAATAATAGAATGCAGGCTACATTCGTCAAAGTGTTGTTCCATCGATTCTAGACTCAAAGTTATGAAATATGTAATAATTGCTTAGGACATTATTCATAAGAATGTGTCGATATTGCATAATAAATCGAAAAAAAAACAAATGGTAATGTGACTTCTCACAAAAATAGCTTTTAAAAATTGGTTTTATTTTAAAACAGTATTTAGTTATAAAATTGTATATTTATAAAAAGGTAAAATATTATAGAAGAATGTCTGCAAATGTACATACACAAATATATGTACACAATTCCTTTCATATATAGGACTCATTACTAAAATTCTATAAATTTATATCATTACAATTTGCTATTTAATGACGGAAATATTAGAAAGGACTATTATATACTATGGTCATACACACTTCCTATGACCATAATATCAACTTCTTCTTTAATGAAGCTTTATTTGACATATCTCTAAACTAAATATTTTTAAAAAATTAATATTTTACTAAAATTAACGTAATTGTTTTTTTCATCTTTACTGATAATTTGCTTCTTGTTTAATTTATTTATTTTGGATAAAGATATCCTTTTTTAATTGTATTTTTAAAATTTTTTTACATAATCTGTCATCCATCTATTGTTTAAAAAAAAATAAAATAAAACATTTTTATACAATACTATAATAAATCGCAATTATATAATTTCGAATTCAATAAAATTATTTTTTGATTTAAATAATATTGATAAATGCTTTTATATATATTTTATGTAAATACATTTGTTTTTCTATGTTACTCTTACTTGACTAAATGATATTGGTTCTTCATTAACTAACATTTGACCGCAAGTTGGATTGTCTAAACCATCATTACATCCAGTAAAGTTTGCTCGATGATTATTAATGACTTCTTCTTTTGCCTCTGCATTGACAACCTTATTCCAAAGCAATCAACGTTTAGGGAAAAAGTTCTTTTTCTGGCTGCATCGGTTTAGACGTTCACTCTGTAAGCTTCAATTTATCTTTCTTCAACATGTAATGAGTGAAAAGAATGAAGTTCACAGTACATGACAACATCCAAACCGAATACAGTTTCTATTATACAAGTGCACGAGTAATTAAAATAGCGCGAATTTATCATTGGTTAATACATATTTCTGTATCAAACGTAGATAATTCAGATTACAATTAATGGAAACTATTTTGTCGACCTCAATAAATCGTTGACAAACTTAATTGATAATTTATTCGAACAATTTTTATAGAAAAATAGTTTCGTCCAGTATTATTACATTATTAGTAATAAAATCTCCCGTTATTTTTTTACAAATTTGCAATTTTAAAAATTTGTTGCAAAAAACGGTGATTATGGGATATTATCAATTAAAGACTGTCATAGATATTAAATTGATATAAATTAATTAATACACACTTACGCCTTGAAATTTCAGTCCATACAAATGTAACAGAGGATCTTGACGGATTTTTATAACGTACGGATTACGCAATCGAACTTTACGCATTTTTACCGGATCCAATACATGATCCACCAAAACGAACTCTTCCCGCGTGTTTGTCTAATGAAATACGTTATTTTATAGTAATTACTTATGATAAAGACCACAACTTAAAACAAACTCTAAAATAAAATTACAATTATCTACATCATATACATATATATATATATATATATATATATATATATATATATATATATATATATTGTATATTTTTTTT
>Ga0157364_1004117_pt1 | contig 14415 bp, 13 predicted proteins | sample AttsexASBM2_FD_111476 | JGI IMG/M metagenome (GOLD analysis project Ga0157364, IMG submission 111476) | Fungus gardens microbial communities from leaf cutter ant in Ribeirão Preto, State of São Paulo, Brazil - Atta sexdens ASBM2 | ecosystem: Host-associated > Fungi > Mycelium > Unclassified ... | reverse complement strand
TCCCCATTATTCCTGAAAAATGGCTGTTAACGCCCCGTAACGATGTAAAAAAACAACTTACGACAATAGGGAAACTGTTAACTGAGGCGACACAGGTTGTCCATGCTGGTGACCCCGATCGAGTACTGTTACGATGTTTTCATTGAATTAGATTGTTACGCAGATAATCTATGAATTTATGAAATCATTCGGTGGGAAGTATTATGGGGATCGTGCTTTGGGAACTTCCTGACTTTGTAGTTGATCAGGAAATCAGGAGGGTAATTGATACTGATACTGGTGAATTGTCGATAGCCTTTGAAGGTACAGGTCAGCATTTAGGCAAGCTTCCATTATTATTTACGGAAGACGGTAGCAGCATCCGAGTCGCCAATACTTGGCTGATTCATTTGAAAGCCAATTTACGTAAAAAAGAGGTTAATACACAGGCTCAGGCCTTACTGCATTATTTTACCTTTCTTCATGATATTGGTATGTCATGGGATGAAATGCCAATATCGCTCAGATTACGTCCTACCTATGCATTCCGTAAACATTTACGAGAAATGTTTAAACAGGATGAATTAGCGCGTAGTACTGCTAACAGTTATATGGGTTCAGTGATTAATTTTTATAAGTTTTATCTGGCACGTGGTCACTCTTTTTCCTACCCTCCCTTTAAATATGAAGTGATTAGATTACATAGGAATTCATCTCATGAATATATGCGGAACAATGTCATTCATGTTGATACCACGGATTTAAGATTAAGATTACCTAATGATACCCGACACTTTGGATTATCACGAAAACTTGTTCCAATGAGCAGCAACGAATGGCAAGTCGTTGAGTCTGTATATAAAATACGAGGCGTGGGTATTTCAAGCAGTGTAGGTGAAGGTAATGAGGTTCCATTATCAGAGGAATGTAAGTTAGCTATTGATCTTAGTAGATACTCTGGTCTTAGAAGGTCTGAAATCATATCATTAAGAGCAAAGCAAATTTATAAGCCAGATACTGAACAGCTTAAGAAAAAATATCTTATCAATGCTGAAGGCCTGTTGCTTGATCCTCGACTAGGTGTTGAAACTAAAAACGGTACAATACGCACGTCTGAGATCCATTCTGAATTAATGCAGACCTTATACGATTATATTAATTCATCCAGATATATTAAGCGTAGAAATAGATATCAAGAATGTTACCCTGAATATAAAGATAATCCACCATTATTGCTAAATCAAAATGGTAAACCGTATGCTGCTAAAACACTCGATGCTAGATGGTGTGAAATCAGAAATGCGGTTAGAAAAGAGTTACCTAACTTTAATCATAAATTTCATAATTTGCGTTCAACCTATGCAGTAGAAAGACTGAAAGAATTACTTGATTCTGGGCTTAAAGAAGGGAAAGCTCTTGATTACTTGCAATCCACAATGGGTCACAAAAGTCGAAATACGCTTCTATCTTACTTGAAATTTTGTGAAGAAAACACGATTTCTGCAAATGAAATTCATGAACTAGCAATCGATATTATTCTTAAAGGTAATTAATAACGTGGCATTTTTAAAAGATAATAAGAGAAAGATAGTTACGAGTTATAAACACCATGCAACTGAAGCAATAAATATTGACCTGAAATCTAAAACCATAAAAGATGGAACTAAAATAGCAGATTTTGAACGTTTGCTCTACAAAGGCTGTCCAGTTATGCCACGAGGTAAAAGGAATTTTTTTATTTTAGACGACAAAGAGACTTTTATTAATCTGAACAGGAAGCCACTTATTATAAAGATTTGTAATTCCATCCATAACATGGATGCAACCAATCGAACTAAAATTAATGTCTATAGAGAAACTTTGCGCTTCATTAGAATGATGGATGGATTAAATATCATGGATATTTTTTCTTTTGAAAATATTTCTATTTATTTAAATTCATTAATGTCAGAATATAATAATGGAGTAAAAGGAAAAACGTTATCATCACGACAGAATTCAATGAAGTCATTGTTGAAATCAATAGATTTTGAGCTATTTAAGAAATGTGAAAAATTGTTTTTTTCATTTCCTGATGATACTGACATCTGTTCACCATATACCGATGGCGAAGTGAAAGAATTACTTTTTTCATTGCAGTTAATATATAGTGATTATTCTCAACACATTAAGAAGGGTACTAAGCCAAAATTATTCCCTCTTCACCAAAAAGATATCGACGGAAAGCTTCGTTACAAAAATAGCACTTCCTCAATAAAGAGAATCTCATATGGAAGAAACGATTCTGTTTGGGTTGGGGATTTAGTCCGAGTTGCGTATTATATGACCTGCTTTTATACAGGGGCTAATGCGGCGTCATTAATCAAGTTGAAATTATCTGATTTTAGCCCAGAACCGTTTAAAGATATCAATAGGAGAAGTTATAAGTTAACAACTAAAAAGGGTAGGCAATCAGGTAAGGTTAATGAAATTAGTATTGGTTTCACCAAAGAAGCAAAGTGTTTTTTTGAGGGTTGGATAGAAATAAGTAGAAAAATTAACAATAGTAGTGATGGTTATTTATTTCCAAATCCATCATCAGAAAAAAAACTGTATTTTGATGAAACTGGCATGGGTGCTTTGAATAAAATTTTTTTAAATCTTGGCTTACCTGCATTGAGTAGTCAACGATTTAGAAAGACAAAAGCTACATTGATTATGAGGGCAACCGAGAGTGTATTTTTTGTTTCTCAGGGACTCAATAACTCTGTTGAAACAGCAGCAAAATATTATGCCGATGGTAATCCTGTAACCACTGAGTTTTCACTGGCTTCTGCACTGTATATTAGAGAGCAGACTGCCTTGGGAAAACCGTTAGATGATGCTATTAGCGAAAGTGCATTTCTTTATAAGGATCCTCTAAAAGGAAGCGAAGTTAGTAAAAAATTTAAAAAACTTACTAATGGTTTAAGATGCGGTGGACCATTCAAAGACAAGGCTGTAAAACTTAAAGACGTTTTGGTTAAAAATGGTCTGGCTGAATCCCATGATGTTGTGGCTTGCCATAAATTTCTTGAATGCTTTGGATGCCGACATCATGCTATCATTGCTGAAGTTGATGATATTTGGCTATTACTCTCATTTAACGATGTAATTTTGGAGTCTTTAATAAGGCCAGCAATTAATTCCCGGCCATCAAACTTGCTTAATAAGGTAAATAATACTATTCAGGTTATCATAGAAAGAATAAAAAGGGAGCATTCTGTAGTATATAAAGAAGCATATGAGAAATATTTGAATGAAATGCACCCTCTTTGGCAGGATACTAATGATTTGGAATTAATTCTGGGTATTTATTAATGAAAGAATTATTAAGTTTAGTTGAAATAAATGAAAGTATAGTTATTTCATGTGATTCAGAAAACAAGCCCTACAGTTATTACTATCATGATAAATGGTTTTTTTGGTCTTTGGGTTATGATATTTAATTTTCTAGGCTCTCTGGTGATTTTAAATCAGTCGTTAAGGCTATTGTTTATAAAATAATATCAACAAATGATTTAAAATCAAAGAGAAGTGCAGCTAAAATAATAATAGAAGGTGGTGTTGTATTCGAGCAATGTATAAGATCATGTGGTGGTGATTCTTACGCTTTAATAGATGATGAAAGCTTCTATAGATCTATACTTCGTGAGGCTAAAAATAAGAAATTCAAATACAAAACATGGAAGAATTATCTCATTTTTTTAACGAGAATATATAATGAAGGATTTATCTCTCGCGATATAGGGAATGCTGAGAAATTAGCCATTCATTTATCTGTTAATGGTGAAAACAGCTCTCAGGCGATATGTATTCCAGAATCAATAGCAGCAGCATACTATAGTGAAGCATTAAGAATTGTTGATACATATTATCCTTTCAGAAAACAGATATCTTCTTGTTATCAGGAATTCACTTCTGCTTATACGGAGATTAGAAGTAAATGTAAAAATAATGTTATAGCCAGAAATCATGCAATTAATAGTATAAGTCATCCATTCTGGCATTTTGATATTAAATTTGATTATGGTGGAACATGGTTATCTTGGATTAGAGGAGCATGTTACACTGTTATTGCTGCATTCACTGGTTGTAGGGATGGTGAGATAAAGTCGTTTGATATTTTTTCTTACCAAGAGAAAATATATAGCGGAAAGATTATTCCTGTGCTGCATGGTATTGATACAAAGCCCAATGTAGGAGGTGTTGCACGTCATACTTCATGGGTAACAATCCCGAACGTCAAGAAAGCAATAGATATTCTCTGGGATGCATTTAATTTCGCTCGTGAAGGATGGAGAGAAAAAGCTGATTCAATTTCTCACGTAGATGAAAAAAATGCTATGCTCAGAAAGATAGATAGTTTATTTGTTAATATTCTTTTTCATAAGGGAAATCGTCCCGATGCAGGAAGGCAATCACTAGCTAATTCGCTTGAAACCTTCGTTAAATCTGTCGGATATCTCGCCACTAAGAACGATGTTCTAGAGTTCGATTTATTAAATCCTACTAGAAAAGGTGAGCTTGAAATAGGAAATGTATTGAAAGTTCACCCTCATGCATTTCGTCGAACCTTTGCTGTTTACTTAGTGCGGAATAAATTAGCATCGCTATTAGACATTAAATATCAATTTAAACATATGAATATTACCATGACTTCATGGTATGCAAATCAGGCTAATATTGCCTCTTATGTTGATATGCAGGTAGATCAAGAGCTACAGAACGAAATTGCTGGTGAAAATCAAAACTATATGACAGATGTTTTTTTTTATATTTACAACGAAGCTGAAACATTATCAGGTCAGGAAGGAAAGAGAATTAAAAATCTTCGCGCTGAAGGAGATACTTCAATATATCTAAATAAAGATGAAATTCGTAGGCAAGTTGAGGATGGTAGGCTGTCATTAGTCGAACATCCAGGAGGATATTGTACCAATCCGTACTGTGATCGAATTTGTGACATGACTACCTGCCAATACAAAATTGTCACTAAAGATAAGGCTTTAAAACTTATTAATATTAGAGAAAAGTTAATACAGAAATATCAGAATATAGATTCTATTGGACTCGACATGCCAAATGTAATCTCTAAATTATTTTACGAAATAAGGTCGATTGAGCAGGTTTTATCAGAGCATCATATCGAGTATGTGGTTTTCGATAAAAAGGACAACATCTATGACTGATGAAGAGATGCCCACTGAACGAGGTAAACTAACACTTATAAGGCTTGAACAGGCTCTTGAACGTCTATTAAACGGCTCACCGGAACGGACTCCAAACGATGGGAGAGTCAGTCTGAGCCGTATTAATCAGGAAGCAGGCCTTAGTTCGGGCGGGATCTACTACTATGATGAATTTGTTCAGAAAGCTAAAAGAGCTATTCACGAAAGAAAGCTAGACAACGCAGTATCTACTGTGGCTTCAGGTAAAGCCTCGGTGGATAAAATGCGCTCACAAAGGGATAAAGAACGAGAGTTAAAAGAGCGATACAGGTCTCAACGAGACGAGATAAAAGTATTCTGCGATAAGATTATAGCTAAAAATGCACAGTTAGAATTCTCTTTGTTCGAAGCATTAGATAAGATCGAGGATCTGGAAAGGGAAGTATCAGCACTAAAGATTGTTGATATAAGTAGTAGGAGAAGTCAGTGATTTTGTACATAGCTGAAAAACCTAGTGTTGGTAGGGCAGTTGCTGATGTTCTGCCTAAACCACATCAAAAAGGTGACGGATTTATTAGAACCGCAAACGGTGATGTGGTGACTTGGTGTATTGGCCATTTACTTGAACAGGCTGAGCCTGACGCCTACAACCCTGAATTCAAAAAATGGCGGAGAGAACATCTACCTATTGTTCCATCTAAGTGGAAACATTCGGTAAAGCCTACCACTCAGAAGCAATTTAACGTTATAAGAAATTTGATTAACGAAGCCGATGTGCTGGTCAATATGGGCGACCCCGATAGGGTCGGGCAAATTCTGGTTGATGAGATTATTAATTATTGCGATGTCCCAAAAGAGAAGCGTGAAGCTGCCAAACGTTGTTTAATTAACGATATGAACGCTGATGCTATCCAACGGGCGTTAAATGATCTACGCCGCAATATCGACTTTATCCCTCTGGCTACCTCAGCATTAGCGCGTGCACGTGCTGATTGGCTCTATGGTATTAATATGACCCGTTTATGTACCTTACGTGGGCAGTCATCAGGTTACAGCGGTGTTCTATCTGTAGGGCGGGTACAGACTCCAGTATTAGGTTTAGTCGTTAATCGTGATTTAGAAATTGAGAATTTTGTTTCTAAACCCTTCTATGATGTGTTTATCGATCTTAAAACAGATAAAGACAAAATTTATACTGCAAAATGGAAACCGAGTGCCGCCTGTGAACCCTATATGGATGAAGAAGGGCGATTGGTGCTGAAAAAGCTGGCTGAAACCGTATTAAAGAAGGTAACAGGCCAGTCAGGAACTGTGATTGCGGTAACTGAAGAAAGGGCGAAACAAGCTCCACCATTACCCTATAACTTGTCCGCGCTGCAAATCGATGCTTCCAGGCGTTTCAATCTCAATGCTCAGAAGACGCTCGATGTGTGCCAGCAGTTGTATGAGAAACATAAGCTGATTACTTACCCTCGCTCAGATTGTCGTTATCTACCCAGCGGACACTTTGGTGATACACATCGAGTTACTCAAGCGATCGCTAAGACTGTCCCAGGACTGGCGACAGCCGTAGAAACTGCCGATCTATCAGTCAAATCTAAGGCATGGAATGATGATAAGGTCAGTGCGCACCATGCCATTATCCCGACAAGTCGCGGGGTTGATACGAGTCGTTTATCACTTGATGAGCAGAACATCTATGAACTGGTCGCCAGACAGTATCTGATGCAGTTTTACCCGCCTTTTCAATATCAGGAAAAGCAGATCGATACCGAAGTCGGTGGGGGCTTATTTATTAGCAGGCAAAAAGAAGTTGTTGATAAAGGCTGGAAAGTATTATTACCCGAGCGTAAATCATCATCTGAAGATCCAGAGTTCTCAGCCGTAAGGTTGCCAGAAGTTATCAAAGGGGAGGGTATAGTTTGTGTTGATGGCAAGCTGGATGAAAAAAACACCTCGCCACCACGTCACTTCACTGATGCCTCTTTGCTATCAGCGATGACGGGAATTGCTAGATACGTCACCGATAGGGCGATTAAAAAGGTACTTAGAGAGACCGATGGCTTGGGAACAGAAGCGACCCGAGCAGGTATTATTGAGTTACTGTTCAAACGTGACTATTTGATCAAAAAAGGTAAAGAGATCCACTCCACTGACATTGGCCGAAGGCTGATATTATCCCTACCAGAAGCCATGACCAAGCCTGATATGACAGCACATTGGGAGTCACAGCTAGAAGCGATTTCAGAGAAGAAGATTAAGTACGGTCAGTTTATGGAACCGATGGTTGATGGTTTGCACGTATTTATTCATCAGGTCGACAATATCCGTTTTGAAGGATTAAGAGGCTTAGGCAAGGCCTCCTATAAAAAGTCCTCGGTAAAAAAGCTGGTAAAGCGGCAGAGTAAAAACTGAACTTAAGTATCGAGGTTTGTATTACTTCTTAGAGCAAAATCTATGTTTGTCGTATAAAAAGACGTAAGGCGAGAAGGTTGCCATCTATTTGGTAGCCTTCTTTTTTTACAGGGGTAACATTTGTTTGATAGCGCGCAACTTACCACCGAGCTGATTTAATTTTTCAACGCAATCTTGTTGTAACTTGACGATTTTAAGCTTTTGCTGTGGCATTTTTGCCAGAAATTCTTGATAGGCTTCTAACTCGTAACGGGTCTGCATCAGTTCCTTTTCCAATATTTCCTTCTCAGAATAGAGCGTAAGCTCATAGCCATTAATTAATTGATATTGTTGATCTTCTATGGCATTAAAGCAAAACTGGTAATAGATATTTTTCGATTTCCCTGAAGTGGTTACAAAGCCTTGTTGCTTTAGTTGATATACACCACGATCAATTAACCCTGTAGCTTGTTTTTTAGTAATTCGAAATTCAGCAATTGCTATGCTAATGAGCTCAATGCGTAAGACTTTATCCTTGGTTAGTTGGTTCAAGATATGACGAAATTTTTTACTGCTACTGAATAAGCTCTCGTTGTTCATAAAGGTTAAAATTCTCAGGTTTAAAACTTAGGATTGCTAAGTATACAGGAGTGAGAGAAACTTAGACAATCTATCTATCCGAGACACTTGATGATGAAAAAATTTTGCAGAATAACCCTTTTCCAGAACGACTCAAGCAGGCCAGAAAAAAAGCCGGTTTATCCCAAAAGGATTTGGGGATCAAGGCCGGTATGGATGAAGGCTCGGCTAGCGGACGTATGAATCATTATGAGAAGGGGCGGCATATCCCTGATATAGATATGCTCAAGAAGCTTGCGAGTGAACTTGGCGTCCCGTTGAGTTACTTTTTTTGCGAAGATGAATTGAGTGCAGAACTTGTTTGTCTGTTTAATAACCTTGATGAACAGTCAAAACTGAGCCTTATTAGTAAACTGCGTCAAACCATATAATTCTTGAAGCATTAATTATGAACTACTATGCTGAGGATCACTTCTAGGTAATTATATTAACTAGGAAGTGAGATGAAAAAACTTAAATCGCAGTATAAAAAGGTATTTTTACTTACTGGTAGGTCAAGCTATTGGTATCCGAATCTTCGTAGCCATCACCATAAATATTTCAGTACCTATCAAGAGAAAATCTTTTATGCTTTTCATTGTATTGAATACCGAGATTACCCACTGAAATTGAGAGCAGCACGAGGCTCAAGTTTACCTGACCCTTGGGATGACTTACCTGCTCTTACAATGAAAGTAGCAAAAAGTTGGAAGCACAACTCTCGACGGTAGTATCAATATTTAAGAGAGTGATAGTGAAAAGTAGGCTGAGGTTGAACTCATGGCTTACTCTACATCTGTTATGTACCTGACGTGGTTTTTTAGGCGATATTAATGAATTCGTTGTTAATATTAGAGAATTACAATCAACATCTCCTACAATGTTTTATAGTTATAGCCACTTAGACCTTATAAACAGTCGATAAAACTCTTATCTTAACAAAGCAATTCCTATGGAAATAGGCATGAGAAATCGACACGGCATCTTTTTAATTGTTTTAAATAAGTGCATTTATGGAAAAAATATAAATGGTAAATAAGATTTGATCTCGTGAAGAAAGCCTTTATAAGTTTTTTAAAGTGATAGTTGTTGAATATTAATTTTAAAATCGTAATTTTAATCTATAGTTATTTTAAGTAAAGTTTAAAAAGAACAACACCCTGGATATCCAGGGTGTTAATTTCAGAGTAAATCGAAAACAGACTCTATATCATCGCCTTGGAAAGTAACTCTCCCTGACTCTGTCAATTCATAAAGCTCACCATTAATGTCAAAGACGGTACTATCGACCTTTGCAATTGTATTTTTAAAATTCTTAGTATAAAATTCATATAAATCATCAGTTGAATTCAACTTCGTTTTAGCTTGAGTCTGAGTATCATATAGAATATTGCTCAGTGTGACGCTTTTAAGCTTTCCATTACGTTTGTGTTTAATGTTTTCAATAGAGCTTTTTAAATCTAACTTTAGCTGACTGACGTGACAATCTTCTGGAATTATACCGCGAACAATATCTGAAGCATACTTTATATTTCTAGGCGGGTTTAAAAAAATTATTGAATTATTGGAGGTGTATCTGAGGATGAAAATAAATTTATAATATGTTACTTCCTCAATAGTATTCAGATCACCTAATGGTGTTTCAATTTGCCTTTCTATTGTGTTTTTTTCAATATATTGAATTTTGCAGTACGCAGGAAAATCATCTTGGATGATAAAACCAAATCCATCCTCATCATTATAGCTTTTTGCGTTAACTTTGCTAAGAGCTGAGTCTCTCAATAAAGAGTTTTCAGTGTGAAAGACCTTGACTTTAATCATTCCTCAGCCTCCGATTCTTCTTTCATGATTTCAATTGGTGATGATGTAAACTTAGCAAGCTCTTCTATAATTAAATCATTAGCATTGAATACTCTTTCTTCTAATGATTTTATAATTAAATCAAATTCGTGAGGTTCAATCTTTTCTTTGTCATCCCCTGAGTATGAAAATTGTTTATGAAGTATTCTTATTTTAATCTCTCGGCAAAAATGCTTATCTTCAAATCCTATTTCAAAGGTTACGATTGGATTATTACTAAGTAAAGTTACTCGCGACTTCCATCTTATAAAGCTTCTATAGAATCCCTCATCACACAACTCCTCAATCTGTATAGCATCAACTAGGGAATGCCCGTCATAAGATGCATTATTCAGCTTGAAAACCCTATTATGAGCATCTTTTTCATTTTCCTGGCTACGACTAAGTATATCTTGCGAGCTTTCTTCTTCTTGTTCTTCACAAATTCCTGAGGCTAGGCTAGAATCAGAAATATCGTTACTTAATTCAGCTACTTCATCATCAGAAATAGTTTTTATTCTGCTCAATCTAACTTTCTCGAGACTAAAATAATTAAAGCCATCATCTGTATATTTATTATCAAAGTCATAGATATGTTTGGCAAACATATTTCGTAGTTTTTGATCTGAAATATGTGCAAGACTGATGTGCTGTACATTAATTGTACTTAAAACTTTAGCTTTATAATAATTAAGTATGTCATCTAGAATACTAGTTATTTTTTTTGTTTGAGTAAATCGAACAGATGTAAAATTCTTGGATTTAATAAAGCTGATTTTCCCTCCGTTTAATTTTTTCTGTTGGAACTTTCCTCGTCTAAAATCGTATTCCGTATAGGTTATTTCAATTGTGTATATACCTAAAGCACCGCTATGAGTTATATTTTCATCTCTATTATTGTTTTTTCTGTCTAGTTTAACTTTTTCAACCACATCATAGAGTTCATTAACGTCAAATCCTTCGTAGATACGCAAAATAGAATATATTTCATGGTTGGTGTTGGTGGCCAATCGATCTTGTATAGATACAACATCTGAATAAGAGAATGGAAGTTCAGATACTCTCTCAATCAAAGTATCTCTTTCAAGTGTTGAGGAAAACAAAATTCCTCGATTAAATGCAATCTCTCGGATAGAATTATCCGATAGTTTTATTTTATTTGACTGTAAAGCAGTATATATGTCGCTATCAGTTGAGAATATTGTTGCTTGATATTTATTCATTTTGGTTCCCCAGAAAAATCGCAGATTTTTTTTACATCCTTACTCATGACTCTAAATGGAAATATACTGGAGGTTGTGATATCAATTGATATATTATTTAGTTGGTCTCTTAACCTATTTAACTTATCAAGTGTAAATGAATAAATATTAGAGTATGTTGTAATGGCATCATTTAAATGCTCAGAAGAGGATGAACTAAAAGGGGTGACAATGAATATTTTATCAAATTGATTTAGTAACTGATAGTTAAATATATATTCAATTAAGAAAACAAATTGCTCCTTTTTAATTATTTCTTCTTTCCAATAGATATTTAATATCTTATTATTGACTTTATTACCATCTCTGTCGCGAATAAAGTCATGAGTATAATGGAAAAAAATCATTCCAGATGTAATCATTTCTAATGAAGCTGGTAACAGCCTATCCTTAGCTGCAAATTTATTATGCTTATCAGGATAAAAAAAACCGCAATTGTCAATTGCAGGAATCTTTTCCCATAGTATCTCAGTCAATTGCCCGTTATAATCATCATAGTTCCTTCGTTTGGCTATATCTTCAGTGATGCTTAGTAGAAATCTAATGGTAATCGGGTCTAAAATAAATAGATATGATTCACTTGGGAATTTAAGGCCTGAATTCAGAATGCTTGACAGTTTATTAAGCAATTCTTTGTCGTATTCATTATCGTGATTATATACGAAAAGCATACCATGAACTTGAAATTTCTCAGTAATTTCATTAAGAAATAATTTTTTCCAGTCAGGATTTCTAACACTACAATCTACCTGCTCAGCTAAACTTTTTATTGTAGATTGTAACTTCCCATACTGAGAATCAGTTATAGTCTTGTTTGAATATGATTTAAGGTCTGTTTGGATATATTGATATATATCGCTGTAAGGATCTTTGTAGAAAAAAACCACATCTGTAGGGTGTGTTTTTTCTGTTTGATTGTGTTTGAGGTGCGCGTCTATACAACAGGGCCAGTTAAGATCAGTGTTTTTACACAAAGCCCATATTTAATTCCCTAAATATTTTATTGGAGATTATTCCAGCAACTGCATCAATATTTTTAGTTTCAGCCACAATAGAGTCCTATCTGTTTGTTATTGCTCAATACTGACATTATTGTCAACAAATTTCCAGATGCTCTAAGGAAAATTTACAAGACGTCATATTGATTCGAATTAATGTATTAATATCAGATAGTTTTCTCACAATAAGGATGATAGGGGGCTTTCTTGAGGCATGAAGCTCAATCTTATTTTTAAACAGAATACACATTGATCTACGGTCTACGCATGATATTACAGGCCCACTTTCAGCACATAGCAGACCTTTGACTCAGTTTGCTCGACTGAACAATATCAAAACAGAAAGTACTAATAGCATTTAGTATTAATTAATGGGTGCAAGCCAGATTGGCCTGCTCAATTGACGTTATCATCCAAGAGCGGAATGTAGAGGATTTGTAAAAATGCAATAGATAAAGCATTGGATTACCTTAAAGTACATAACAATCCTGTTGTTATTAGTATATAGTACACTAAATTTAACCGTCTGATTGGAAGTGATAAACTATTATGGAGCTAGAAACAAGGTTAGTTTTTATTGATACAAATGCTTTTGAAAAGAAAAATTATCAATTTGGACAACACGCCCTTGGTCGTCTTGAAGAATTAATTGAAAACGAGAAAATTCACTTACTCATTACTGATGTGACAAAAAAAGAGATCGACGCCCATCTTAGATTAAAATCCGAACAAGCAGCTTCAAAGCTAACAAAAATGCAAAAAGATGCGATGTTCCTTAGAAACACCCCCAACCTTGATTGTCATGGAATATTTACTAAGGTTAAAGGTGATGATATTTATGCTATTATTAGTGAGAAATTCAATGATTTTGTCGAAAACAGTCTCGTAGAAACTATTTATGTAAGTACAGTTAACCCTCAAGTGGTATTTGATGCTTACTTCAATAACCTCCCACCCTTTGGTAAAGAATCAAAAAAGCATGAGTTTCCTGATGCCTTCGCGCTTGAAGCTGTTAAACAGGTGAGCTTGGCTAGAGAACATTCAATCTACATCGTTAGTGACGATGGCGATATGAAATCATACTGTGAAAAAGAAGAGAACTTCATTCACATTGAAAATGTAGATATCCTAATTGATTTGGTTCTTCGAAGCGACAAAGCATACGAAGAACCAGCCAAATTTGCTGATGAGATATTCGACCATCTTCTAGGACAAATTACAGCAGATGCACAGCAAGCTCTCGAAGAAGGAGAGTTCAACTGTGAATTCGCAGATCCTTTCGATGATATTATTAACTCTATAGAAATCAACGCTGTTAACGTTGGAAAAAAAAATTTACAGAGTGTCGATGCTGAGTGGGCTGAATACGAAGTAGAGTTTGAGGTGTTTGTTACGGCTGAATACCAACTCTCAGATTATGACCGTTCACCTTGGGATTCAGAAGACAAACGATATGTATTCGTTTTGAATAATAAGTCAATTGTAAAACACAAAGAAACATACACTGCCCATGTAACACTTGCCTATAACGATGGGTTAAGAGCTAATGCATACATCGAGGAGTTTCACTTCCAAGACACTTATTTCGAGCTGACTACCGAGGGGTCTGAAATTATTAGCTTCACAGAGTTAGATATCAACGATGAGTGACTGGATGATTTGTCCAGATTAACTAACATATTTTAATGCTCTGCATCATAATGCCAATTGTAAACATCCGCACCCCGTTTATAACTGTCTATTAATTCTGTTGGTTGTTCGCCTTTTTTATTAAGGATATGTCCAGATTAAGTGGAAATTGGCGCCTAGTTAAAATTAAATTGGGTAGTAAATTGGATATGATTTGCTAGTTTAGACTAAGAAATCATGCATTATGCAACGAACAACGTCGTTTACTATATTCATGACGCCAGTGAACTCGTTTGAAATTTCAGAAAACTATGAACTTCTATTTTTTCCTGAAAAATCATAAAAATAAATATTTTCACAAAAAAAACTTGTAACAGTAACGATGAAGGGCAGTTATTGGTCGATGAAGTGATCGATTACCTAGGATTGCCTGCAGAAAAACGCCAACAAGTGCAACGTTGTTTAATTAACGACCTAAATCCACAGGCAGTGGAGCGTGCCATCAAG
>Ga0157364_1004116_pt1 | contig 14417 bp, 8 predicted proteins | sample AttsexASBM2_FD_111476 | JGI IMG/M metagenome (GOLD analysis project Ga0157364, IMG submission 111476) | Fungus gardens microbial communities from leaf cutter ant in Ribeirão Preto, State of São Paulo, Brazil - Atta sexdens ASBM2 | ecosystem: Host-associated > Fungi > Mycelium > Unclassified ... | reverse complement strand
TGTTTTCGTGTTCTCTTTATCTATCGGCGATTCAGCCATGTGCTGATACCGCAATAAACAGGTTGCTATTTGCCTCGAGATTCGAGACTTCACTGACACAATTTTCGTTGCCTTTTCGATATAAGATTCGCGCAAAGTATAACGATATTCAGATCATAACAGTGTCCTTTCCTCGAAATTACTCGCCATAATCCTCTCTTTTAGAAGGGTAAAAGCTTTCAGAGAAGCTGAGAGAGAGAGAGAGAGAGAGAGAGAGAGAGAGGGAGGAAAAGGGAGAGAGGAGAGGATTCTTTCTTTTCTCATCGCGCAACCAACAAGCGCAGCTCGGCCGTCACTTTTCGTTACCGTCATTATTAATAGCGGACACATCGATTAATTGATTTATGTTATAAAAAAGAATGGCACGCGTCGATAAATAATGACACGTCCCCCGCCTCTTCCCGGCCGTTCGTTTGCCGTCAATAGACCGTAGCGAATCCCGCTGTAACGTCAGACTTATACGGATCATCGACTCTGACTCGCTTGGCTTTTCATCGTGTGTACTCTCCTCTCCGGCCCCCTCCCCCTTTCGAGACCATGAAGTCTACCTAGTTCTTATCTCATGTTCTCGCGGGGGAGTAACTGACCGATATCGCGCCGCTACATGCGCTCCATTAAAAATGTAGTCCTACAAGAGGCCTCAGTGAGTCTATAGACACACATTCGCACGGCCGCGTGCGCTGTCGTACCCCTCTTTTTTCTCTTTTTCCCCGGCCGATCGAACACATCACCAACGCGTTCCGTCCCTAAATTACACTACAGGGACATGGACCCGGCTTTTTCACCACGCTCGCGTTGATGGAATCACCGTTACCTCGTTAATTCTATCAATCCTGACAAACACACTCGCTCGCACGATTTATTTTTCACACGTTTATGTTTCATGGAAAAGAGATTCTTCCGAAATTCCGATACTCCGACAAATCGTGTCTTCTCTCGCTCGCCTAAAGGAAGCACATCTTCCGAATGGAACAGATGATCTATCATGAATGATCTTGAAAGTGTCATTCTTCCCTCGCGCGTCGAACGGTGTATCAGTGGTAACCCGAAGACCGAATACCGGCCGGCGATAGTCGTAGCAGCATCTCGGGCTACTTTCACCGTGACCTGCGTTCCGCGAATCCTCGCGATGATTTTCCGTGGCGGTGCGAGAACTCCAACTATTTATAAATGATCCGAACCCGGTCGCGTTGGCGAACGATTCGAGTCGACGGAGCTGCCGCCTCGTGCAGCCACAGCCGCAGTCGTCTCGTGTGGGGAACAATTCGCTACCCCATGATAAAAATAGAAGCTCCTAGTCAGCTAGCCGAACTCGAGGCTAGAGAGTAGAGCTTGAGGCGCGCGCGGCACCGCTCTAGCCACGCTAGAGCGAACGGACGGACAGACATACGTACGTACGTACGTACGGACCGGCGCACCGGCGCAACCGAGCCTGTGGTCCGTACGGATGATGATGCTGATGTCGGTGCCGTTGCCGTTGCTGCCGATGTTGCGCATCGGGCTAGAATCACATCGTCCGCCACCCGCGCCGTGAAGAAAGCGCGTTCCGCGTGCGCGCGCGTGCGAGATCCACGCGTGTGTGGTGTCCACGTGCGTGTACCTGTCTGTATATATGTGGATGCCTATGTGCATGTGTGTATGCGTGTGCATATACATGTGTACTGAGAGTTCGGCTCCGCTCTGCACATTTTCCTCTTCGTCTTACTTCCACCTCGTAATCCGTCTCGAGATAGACTCAGTGTCCGCCGAGGCTTCATCGTGGGTCCAGTCCCGTGGATCTTAGTCATCGACCGTTCCACCGTAGGTAGATCTCCTCGCGGGTGACTCATCAGAGAGAACCCGATCGGGTCTTCGTTACCCGAAGAAAGCGTCAGATTGGAAGAGAGTGAGCTTTCGTGCGAAGAAGTTGTTGAGAAACGGAAAGCGCGAGGGAGAGAAGAAGTGAACGGGACGAAGATAGAGAGAAACAGAAAGAGAGAGAGAGAGAGAGAGAGAGAGAGAGAGAATGGGTGAGTGAGTGAGTGAGTGAGTGAGTGAGAGAGAGAGAGAGAGAGAGAGAGAGAGAGGGGCACATTCCGCGCGGATCACGGATGCTTATAGAAACGTTGCGTAACGGCGTCAGGCGGACAGTGAAACCGCAACTCCAACGGATTCGTTGTCTAGTTTCAACAATTTCGAAGAGAAACCTGGTAACATCGAGCGCGGTGTCCATTCTTCCATATACTAGAACGGTATCTTATGGTGATTAATACCATAGTGCCAGGAGTTCCGGAGTGCAGTGTGAATGGTGCTGAATGCGCGTCAAGTCCCGATTCCGTCGGTCCATGATCACGGGAGGCTGCAGCGACACGTGTATGTACATGTGCGTGTATGCGAGTGAGTGAGAGGTAGATCGACCAGGGTGATAGTACGATGAGGTGGTCCGAGATGTTTCATTTTATAGTGATTTTAGAGGGAGGTCAAAGAGAGAGATGAGGATAGGAGAGGAAGGCTAGGAAATGCTCGAAAAGGAAGTCTCGCATCCGGCATATCGATTCGCGAAATTGAAGCTTGTCAAGGCCGCGACTCTCTCGGGCTCTCTCGAGTATTCGGCACCGGAAAAGAGAGAGAGAGAGAGAGAGAGAGAGAGAGAGAGAGAGAAAGAGAGAGCCGTGTAACGTTCCGCGTTCGAGATCGAGAGACGTAGATCCGCGCTCGTCACGTTCGCGCGCTCTCGCACGTTCGGTTCTTCGAAGTTGTACTAAAATTAAATCTGGGGCCCCGGCGCGAGACTCGCTGATTCTTTTCTCACGTCCGGCTTTTCTGACGCGGACTGCGTTGCGATGACAGGCACGCCTTGAGGATTCGAGCGCGGTCCGATGCGCGTGGGGGGGTTCAAACCCAATCTTTCACTAGAACAACAGCTCCACCACCGTGTACCGTTCGTGTCCAGCCACGTCTCGTAACGACGTCTCGTAACGATGATATATGTGCATTCGTTACGGTGGATCAACGCTTGATTCTTCGATGCTATTGTAGAGATCTGGTGGAGGCGGACGTGAGAAGGCGACGGCGAGGGCGGCGAAGAAGATTACGACGACGTCGAAAGAAAAGGTGGCGGAAAATGAAGCAACGTTCAGGGCAAGGCAGATGTTACTGATGTTACTGAGCAAGCACAAATACGACCACGACGACGATAACGATCACGACGAAGACGAAGACGAAGGTAACGAAGGAGTTGAAGAGTAGTAATAGGAGAAGAAGGCGGAAGAGGTGAACGAGGAAAACGAACGACAGTGCCTGCACGGTAACTGCAAGAGATGCAGCAACAACCGCACTCTGGCCAGCAACCGTCTGGGGCGCCGAATGGGGTGGCGGGGGGTGCCCAATTGCCACAAACAGGTGGCATAAGTCCGGCGCAACCTGGTGCGACTGGTACCGCCGCCAATCGCGCGCAAGTTAACGGGGGTAGATTCGACTTTGACGACGGTGGGACCTACTGCGGCGGCTGGGAAGATGGAAAAGCCCATGGCCATGGCGTGTGCACTGGGCCTAAGGGTCAAGGCGCCTATTCCGGCAGCTGGCACTTCGGCTTCGAAGTATCCGGCGTCTACACCTGGCCTAGGTGAGCGACTATCGTTGATATCGTTCGATTATATTCGTTAGTTTGCATGTGAAGCACTCCGTTAGGTTGCGGATAATACTTTATGTCTTATTGACGCTTGACATATTCCACGCATTTGTTGTAACTATGCAGTTTACACGGCACACAAAATTATGAAGGATTAAGATAAATTACTAATTCCCGTGGTATACGTAATCCATGATGCTCGTCCGGTTGCGCGCATTTCGTAGAGCGAATTAATCTTATATTCTCTTCGCGTTAGTGCACTCTCAGGATTTTCATAACGACCGCCACTCCTCCGAGCTCATGAAGGATTAACGCTCGTTTGCACTGTGACGAGTGTATGCTTTTTAGGCTGATTATCCGGTATTACATTACCGCCACTGCTTGTTTCACGTTAATAATGTCGCTTAGCGGAGGGGGCAAACGACTACTAAACATTACACGCCGCAAAAGTAAGATCCGATCAGATGCTATTTATGAGGTTCGGATTCAGTTGTAGAAAATTCTCCGGCGAGATTCCCCGTGAATTCCTATTGAATGTTTCATTGATGATTTTCGCGAACCCCCCGGATTGAATTCACGAAACTCCTGGCGTCGCGTGTGGCGCGTGATGTACAAACAGCGAACCTTGACACGTATCTCGGTATATACCTGGGAGGGAATCTCCCGATTCCTGTAAAACTGGGTCACCGTGCGCAAGGACAACCGGAGCAGGTCACCGGGATTCGAATCGTTAGGACCTAGTTCAGGGTCGTCGTCAGGAAAATCGCCGTCAAAATTTTCGGGACGGTCGCGAAATGTTCGCGGACGGTAATAATCGATATCCGCATCCGTGCGCAGTTGAAGATGAAATTTTAATTTTTTCCTTTTTTAATTTTTTTGGAGCAATTAATCAACAAGAACATGGAAATTATTCAGTAAAATTTCGTTTCCCCCAATAGAGTATACAATCTTGATTTCGGTAAGAGAATGCAAGATATAAATGAGCTTAGATTCTTCGAATCCCAGCTTAAAATGTAACGTCGAAAATCGTTAAACGTTTCTCGCAAATGACGACGTCATCAGAGAAATATTTCAGGTCGTTTTCGTCCATAAAATTAAAAATGGCAGAACTAGTATTCTTGATCTGTCGATTGGATTTCGATTGGATCCTGCTTTTAGATTTCTCTGCTCGAAATTAATTGAAAAATAAAATTATTAATTATTTACATACGAACTTCGATTTATAATATAAACACTCTATAAAATGAGGTTAATTGCAGAGCCACCTTGTTTGTTTTTCTATTAGTTTTATGAGGGAATATATAACGAGAATACATAAACGAGGTGTAGGACAATTAAAAAAAAATTATATGGTATCTACATGCACGCGATACGAAAACCCGGAAAGACTTTAACGATCGTAATTAGGGTTTCTAGATCACGCACATAATGGAAATATTATTAAGTAAGAAGATATTATTAAATAATGGACATGTAATAACAATAAAATGCTATATAACGATTTCATTTATATTTGCAAAGGGTTAAATTGTGCTCGAGATTAAACGTGAATGTTTTAAACATATATGCATATTTAAGGTATATTATTTAATATACATATTGATATACAGTATTATTATACGGTATTATTAACGATATAAATTTTAACTTGTTATTGCATTACGTTGTGATTTTTTCAAAATCATTTTCAGAAACTAAGATCTGCTTGAAAGTAAATTCATTTCTTCAAATCGATTTCTGGAATATTTCTGGAATTAAAAAAAAAACATGAAAAAGAGAGAAAATGAGGTAGAGACGAAATGATAACATCCTCTTTTCTTGCCGTCTCACGTATCTAGGCTGAGAGAATTCGCCGTTTCATTTCCGCCATAAACTGGAGCAAGGTCCATCTTTAACTATTTTCCGACGACTTCATTCTCGATCATGATGATACTCGAAGATGAATCATTTCGCAGATCGAGCACGTGTTGCTGACCACTATCGTTCGGGAGATAGTTCATCTCACGTATCTAGAATTTCATTATCGTCGTTTATTTCCGTCATTCGCGACAAGTAAAGAACGTGCATTGTTAAGAATCGCGAGAGATCGCCTTTATCACAATTATTTATTGCACATTTTGTTAATTATATCAAAACATTTTAAGAGGTGAAATGTTCTTTTTATTCATTCTTAAATGTTCTAAAAATATAATGCAAACATTATTTACAATTACAGAATATGTACGAATTATTATTACAGTGAATTTATAATGTAATTAATCATACCACGGTAGAAAGATATAAATTTTTATCACACGTCAGAGCATCGTTAAACACAAGTATTTACGCAATACACGACACTTATAGAACATTTCCGCAACAGTTTTCGCATCCACGTGCAGCTTTCATGTTTATGTAATCATTATTCGCAAGGACTTGGATATCGCTCGGGTAGGATTAATCATTCTCTTTCAAGAGATTTACTATAGATATTTTTGAAACTTTCTTGTCGTTTTGCAAAAACTGTGACGATTAAAAGGAAATAATTAAATTATATTTGATGCTGGATTTAGAAAGATTTTCTGCGATAAAAAGTAATAACAGAAATAAGTTTAGCGCAAAAGCTTTAATCGCAGCTTGAAAGAACGTTCGCTCGATTAGCTCTCTCCGTCTCCCTTCTTCGATAATTATAACTTTCATAAAAATATCTTAAAAGAAGGATCGTAGGCGGCGTAATCACTTTCTACATTAGCACGAGGTGTCATGCCTCTCATTGCCACTCCATTCTGTATATCCAACAATGTGCAACGTTGTCATCGTCATCGACGACAGTCGGTAATTATTGGATTGGTTAATTAAACGAGTTTTCAGCTAACGTGAATGGCTAAAGATAGCATAAATAGCGATGTGATCCTTGAAGCGTAACTCTTAAGGATATTTTTGCGAGCGAACAACAGCTGAGAGCTGTGGAAGACGTGATTAAATTATCTTTATAATTTCAAAATACTTTTTAAGTCCCACTTGAAGGAAGAGAAGTTGTTTTAGAAAATTAAATTCCGCAAATTGCATTTTAGCGGGTCAGCCTACGAAGGACAATGGCAGAACGGCAAGAGACACGGCTTGGGTATGGAGACCCGTGGCCGTTGGCTTTATCGGGGAGAATGGACTCAGGGATTCAAAGGTCGTTACGGGGTCCGACAGTCTACTACCTCCACTGCGAGATACGAGGGCACGTGGTCCAGCGGTCTGCAGGACGGTTACGGTTCCGAGACTTACGCCGACAGTGGTAAGCCCCAAGTCTACTCGATATGTTTAATCAACCTGACTTTTTCCTATAAATCGGAATATAGGCCGTTTCTGAAAGTCTTATGAATTAAATGAACGAAGTGTGAGCTCTCTTTCACCTTAAAGTTGAAAACACATATTTTTTATATTTCCATTATATAAAAAATATTTCTGAATATAACTTGGATTTATAATTTTTTGATTTGTTAATATTTTTCTATTTCTAAAATAAATGGGATACGTTTGCAAAATTGAAACAATTTCCAAAAGTGTACTGACTGATAAAAAAATCTTTGCGATACGGTTTGCTTGTATTGATTTGTAATAACGATTAATACCGTGTGCATAAGTACCATATATTTATATTTGATTGTGCAATCGCACAAAATTCGACTTTATTGATTTCGCATTAAAATGTTAATAAATGGGCGATTTCATTCACGAATGAAATATTTTATTGGACGTTGGAAATCCTTCTAGCATGCTCCAGAGAACGGCTTATGAAGCAAGACATCATCAGTAAATAAATCACTGAGCTCTTTTAATAAAGCTTCGCGAGGCTGACTTGAGAACGCGGTAAATAAACAAAACAAGAAATGGATGTGACAGAACGCGTCGTCGATTTCGCATTATTCTCGGCGAGATATTTAGTTGCGCCAAGATTGATGACCACAATTGCGGTATGTCTACAAAAATTGATGCAGTATTTAGGAAGCAGTCTTCTTCTTTTTCGTCTTTCGAATTCCTTTACTTATAAAGATATCATTGTCGAGCAGAGTATTATAATGTGGAGTTTTATTTGTAAAACGCTGTATTATATAAAATTGCATCTAAGAAATCATTTTTACGATGAACTAATCAATCCTGACAAGATATTTCATTTCTATTGTTGTAAATAGAGAGAAATATAATCGCAATGGATAATACCGTTAGATCAATATCGAATTGCGAAAGGAATTTTTTTCCTTTGAGAAGAATGAGAATTGATGATACTACTATACGATTGCAATTTTCATGAAAATTACTGCAACCTTCGATAGAGTCTTACTTCTTCTAATCCTTATTACGACCTATTTATTTGCTTCTTTTTTTCTTCCTGGGGAGATTTCCCTCTTGCATGTAGCTCCTCATTCTTGGATTTTACCCGCTATTGCAAAATTCAATACATCTTAAATGTCATTAACCAACTCAGTCATTTCTCTGTTGAAATCTAATTTGTCAAATTCATTTAACTTGTCGCGAAATATCGTTAGAAGCAATTTTCTGCAGTCGCTTCAGTTACGAATAAACGATACGCCATTAAATGAAGTCGCACTCCGATGTGAGAAAGTAGGACTATTGTTCAACCGATCGATCATCGCTGGTGAAACATTATAAAGTATTCATGTGCTATCTACCATAAGAGATCACAGTGTCGCACATTCGCGTAACATAAAATATTACCGCATATTAATTAAACATGATATTGCGTTTCCAGAACTGCCGTTTTTCTTGTGAGATAAACTTAGTTTCGTTATGATTGCGGCAGATGCTGCGTCTCAGCGTGTTATGAAAAGATTGCGAGTAAACCAAATGGAAAATCTTATCCAGTAACTCTTTGCGCAGAGTTTCGCCATTATTCATCTTACGGCAACAAAATATTTCAAAACTCGCACGTAAACTTGAAGACGATTCTCGCGATTCTTTTATATTTTTGGAAGAGACAATCGAGACTTAAATAAAATAATGGATAAATATTTAATTAATTTTAATAAGGGGGAAGACAGTGGATTATTTACGGATTTCAATCTCCTTCGGTACACTGAAAAAAGAGTCTGATTATATATTCACTAACCGAGTTAAATATTTCAACCAAATGTTCCGGTAATATGACTAAACATAATTTTAACTTTACAAATATTTAGTAAGTATTACCGTTTTGGTAATAGCGTTTAGTAATATTTATCAGTGACCCGGACCGAATCAAAGTCGGAATCGAAAATTATTTTAGAACTCTTTTTTTTAGTGAATCGAAACCGAAACCATACCCAAATTTTGTAAAATTTCTAATACCGAAATCGTAACTGGTAAAATTTTATTTTTTGATTTCTTTTCGGGTTTTTTTTCGATCTTTTGTTTTTTTCTTTATTCTGCCCGTTCCTTCCAAATCACCAATGTTCAATCCAATATTACTATCGCCAACTCTCTTAACAACCAGAATGTAAATACCTCCAGCACATGATATAAGAAATTTGATGGGATCGCGAGATATATTTAATATAAATTTGTTTAAGATACTAGCATTGCTTTTATTTAGATCTTCCTCATCAACATGTTACAAGAATTTATTCTAAATCATGAAATTCAAAAATACATATGTAGACTTTGTGTAATAAGTGAAATCTATCCATAAGAATCAAATAATAGTTGTAAGAAAGGACTGAAAGAAATATGCTTAAAATAATGTTTACGTAATTTTTATTCAGAGTCACGTGATCAGTTGACGCCTCTCTTCGATTAGGCTCTTTAGAATGAATACTCTCTCTCTCTCTCTCTCTCTCTCTCTCTCTCTCTCTCTTTCCTTCTTTGTAATAGAATAAATTTAAAGAATAAATAAAATAAAGCGAGCAAATAGAACCGAAAAAAAACCGTAATTTTTACTAAAAAAGGTTTTCTTTACTAAAAAAAAAACCAAAACTGAAACCGGAACATTTATTTGATATTTTATTAAACCGGAACCGAATTGAAAAAATCTTTCGATTCGAGTCTCTGATATTTACTAAATATTTAACGTAAAATTATGTTTAGTTATATTATCTGAATATTTGGTTAAAATTATTTCTCACTCAATATTTGGTAGCTATAACCAGACTCTTTTTTTGGAGTGATAAATCGAAAATAAATTATGCCGTGTTTGAGGGTTTTGTCGAATAGGCCTTATATTTTTTTGATGTATGAAAGAATCTCGCATTAATTATATGGAAAATTGGATCTCAAATGAAATGAGTTAGTTTTCGCATGTAACATAGTTTATAATATGACTAATAGTTTATAATATGACACAAGCCTTAATGTATAGTTTTTAAGTTAAGTGTATCAAAAATGCTCTGTGCATAAGCATAAGTTTTATATCTTTGATATAATTCATTATTAATATCTTTTGTTCGCTACGAAATGAATTAGTTTTCACATATAAGTTACATTTCGTAATTCATTTCGTTAGAATCCAATTTTCTATTACTGCGGGATCCTTTCATTAAAAAATACTACTTACAAAATAAATTCAACAAAATGCTGGGACACGACACAATTTATTTTCGATGTACATATTGTACGTTTGTTATGCTGAAAGATATCAAACTCTGTGAAAGGTTTACTGTGTCCTCTTCTTGTAAGTAAAATAAATATAAAGACTTGCACACTATAAAAAATAGCAGTGTGAACTTAACACCATGCGTTGTCTATATAATTCTTACCGTATTGGTGTTAAATAACACCAGCATAGTGTGAATTTAACACCATAGATTTTTAAATCTACACATCCATGATGTTAAATCCACACCATGTTAATGTTGATATAAATATCAGAGGTTTTTAATCCTTACTATATAGATGTTAATTAAAGAATAGATATATATAGGCACTGCTGGGTGTTAAATATACATTAAGGGTATTAAATTGACACCGACATTTTTTAGAGTTTTTAGACATTTTACGCTTCATAGCGTAATATATATCTTTTGCCTGATGAATTTGTTCCGTAAGTAGTGCTATCGCAGCATCCCAATTGATCACCAAATCTGATCATCGAAATCTTTCCCGTGAGGCATCGGAATTCAGAAACTGGAAATGCTCTGACACGGCCACGTCACGTCGAACACGCGTGCGTATATTATGCGCGCACGAAAATAGCACATCCAATCGCTCGACGCGAATCACTCGACTCGATATTTATCAAGCACTACAGGTTACCCAATCGGATTTAATGCTTTACAGTTTAAATGTATCTTTAATGAGTCACTATAAGTCTTTCTCGCCTCTTCCTCTAGACCACCGTCAATTTAACCCTTTTATCTGTCTCACATAAAAATATATCTCCAGATACATCTGTCTTCCAGAAAAATAAATTACTTACTTTTCTCCCCTTACTATTCTCTTATAATTTTCTAAAGATGGATCAGCCTAGCACCTGAAAAAGTTTGCGGCATGATCGTTCAGAGGTCTATATAAAGCGTCGAGAAACATCGGACAGAATGAAATACGATAAAACTCTTATCCGCCACTACCGGCCACGCTCACTCTTTCTCTTTCGAACGTTCTTCGTCTCTTCTCGCTTTTTGAACGAAGATAAGTGAAGTGCTGGGCGCTATTTCGACGCGAAATCGAACCAGCACGGTGGAGTCGCGGCGGAATCTCCTATCATGAATGGACCGGATGTCGAAACGTTTATCGCAAACGAACGCAGTTTATGTACACCGTACTGAAATGTGCATCATGCTTGGCTGGTAAACGTTCCGAAAAAGAGTAAAAATAATTGAAAGATTTAATTAATTAAATTAATTTACAAAATAAAATTAATTAATTTTTTTAATATATATAGTCTCTTTTTAAAGAAAAAGTGAACACCTTTTTAGCAAATAATTATGTTAATTTACCCCATCCTGTGGGGAGTAAAATGATTCAGTATTTCAGATTAATCTTTTAAAAGAATACCATCAAATTACGTCAATTAACTCCCCCTCCCCCATATTTTAATAAATTAATTTATTAAAATATGGGAGTTTTAACGAATCATTTTTATATCCAAATTTTTTAATGCAATACGATTAATTTATTGTCAAGCACATTATTCCATTGAATTTACTTTATTCGTTATTATATTACATCTGTTTTATTGAGGAAATCTTTAAGGATAAAATTACTCCCTTTGAAGATTTCTAAACATATGAACACGTGGCTTGTAATGTGTGGACGAAGATATCATGTCGAGTTCAAAAATTGTTAATTATTTAAAGTGCTTTGTTATTCAGTGTTTCTTGGACGAGCGGAAATTTTATAGAAATTATGTATATATAATTTCTATATATACAGTGAGTGCAAAAAGTATTCGTATAGAGAAAATATTTTTTTTAAAAACTATTTTTTTCACTTTTTATTTTTAAAAAGTAAATATTATCTAGCGAGAAATGAGTCATCGAATTGATGTCGAATTGATACGATGATTTCAACAATAATTCGACGTTTAATTGACGATCATTTCTTGCTAGATAATTAATAATTTATTTATAAAGAATAAAATAGACTGTTCCTTAAAATTATATATACCAAAAAGATGTGTATTAATTATAGAAAATATATGAAAAATAAGTAAATTAAAAATTCTATATTTGGATGCTCAAAAAATATTCGTACAGTCGAGAAATTTAGCTTCTAAAATTAGGAATTCATGCGGAGCATTTTCGTTTGTTTATGTTAGAACAGAATGTATTCATTGTATTCATAAAATTGCTAATTAATATTTATTTTTTACAAATAAAACCTTTTCTTATAAAAAATTTCCTTGCACGAATACTTTTTGCGCGCGCGCGCGCGCGTGTGTGTGTGTGTGTGTGTGTGTGTGTGTGTGTGTGTAAATGTATTTGAATGGCTCTTCCGGAGAGAAGATTTTTAAAGATTAATATTTTGGTCGCTCCGCTGTCAATACGACGCAAAACAAGAAGGGGGGAGGGGAGGGGAGAGGGAGGAAGGAAGGTGTAGCACGTGTATGCACATCGCGTGGAAGAGGGCGAGTCCACGTAAACACGACGAGGGTTTCCACCTATCCTGAGGCGCGCGGGCGCGCCCAACTTTTCCGCGAAGGCGCCGGTTGGTTCACCTCCTGGTTTGAACCTCTCCGCCGCGGGTCAAGGTCAACCACAGTCTTCCCGCCCGCTGCTTCTACCGGTGTCGTGTGCAAAGCACGACTCTTCTATGTTGAAATAAAATCTACTCCTGCCGCCCCATTCGCGCATACTGCTCGCAGTCATCACGACATTGCAGCGCTTTGATTCCTTTCGTGTCCTCACTCGAGATCCCATTATTACTAGGGCAGATGTCTCCCATTTAATTGCAGCCTACACATTTATTTCACCTCTTCCTCTATCAACCCCTGGTCGAATATCTCCGATGCATTTTCCGTCATGAATTTCCTCTTGTCATTTCACATCACCTAGTCAATATTTACTACCTGCCTGAAGTAATTTATTCATTTTCATTCATGATCATATTTACGTAACATGCGTAGTAATTAAATTAATCTGAATCTATATATTAATAATTTAATTTTAATAATGTAATTTGTAATTGATAGGAATAAAATTGCAAGAAAAGATAAAAATATTTATTTAAATACTTAAGCATTTTTTAATATTTAACAAATTTTGCTGTCAATGACAAATTTTTAAATAAATTTAAATATCGTTTTGAACAAGAGTTTGGATTGGCTCGGTTTTGTATTTTTCAAAAAATTCTTGTAATAAAAATAAAAGATAAGGTCAATCGTTGAATGCGTAGATTATGTACTCTGTTGTGTACTCCCACGCACGCACACACACTTTCGCACATGTTTTCGCTTCTTTTGCCGTTCACAAAATGCGACACGTGAATCGGGATGCAAATATCAGCATATCAGCAACCGTATCGATAGTCGTTTGAAATACCATGTTATTTCGACATTTCAACAAGTTTGAATTGCCCCGGTTTTATACTTTCCGAAAAACTCTTGCAATATGCTCGGCGCGTGATTCCTACAATTTCCCCGATTCTATTCAAAATTGACGAAATACATACATTGACGCGATGTTCGCGTTTATCATTTAATTGCATCTCTTTACACTATGCCCAGTAAATTGTATAATCATTACGCAACGATGATAATATCTTTCATCTTGTAATTATACATCTCGAATGAGTGATTGTTGTTACAGCCGTAATTCCAGTTCGCTGTAATTAATTTAAAATTAACACAATTACGAAGCGGATGCCACTCGTCGCTGCACAAGTCGTGCCACTCGATTATTTATTGGAATAAAAAATATCTCTCTTTAAATCACATGGACAAGAACAAGGATAATGCGTCTTTAAGTCACGATCATTCTACCAGTCTTTAACCGCGAATTAACACACGCTTTCTTAACGGCATCTTTGAAAAATATATGAGATGTCTCGAGGTATGTGCACGGCGGAATTGTCTTCCAGTTGATGAATGTCACCTTGTTGATGCCATAAAGGAGAACAAATGTTGAGATTTATTGGCGTCGAGAGGATCAACGCGCGCGCAATTATTGTCCTTTAATTAAAGGAAAAATCCCAGAGCTAAAGGATATTTGTAGAAGCAGAAGTATCACGTTTCAGTACACGGGCTCTAAGCAAAGATAAGCAAGGTCACAGATATTTGACTTTATTTTCTTTACCGAGCCGCATCATATCGCTTTTTTTTCTCGGAAGCTGTGTCATATAAGAAAACACGCGTAGCGTCATTGAATCT
>Ga0157364_1004115_pt1 | contig 14418 bp, 4 predicted proteins | sample AttsexASBM2_FD_111476 | JGI IMG/M metagenome (GOLD analysis project Ga0157364, IMG submission 111476) | Fungus gardens microbial communities from leaf cutter ant in Ribeirão Preto, State of São Paulo, Brazil - Atta sexdens ASBM2 | ecosystem: Host-associated > Fungi > Mycelium > Unclassified ... | reverse complement strand
ATTAATATTTTTTAAAAATCTTAATTAATTTCTATTTCAAAAGTTATTTAATTATGTAATGGATAATCTGAATAGATAGATACATTTTTTACCTCTTGAGTGAGTGAATGAAAGAATGAAATGAACAATCAAATAACTTGTATTATTCAAAATTTGTTGAACTTTTTTTGCTTTGAAAATAAATATATTGTTTCCATGTTGCTGTCTATCTTTATCGTTGATTCTTTGCCACACCGCATCGCTCCGTTTATTCGTCAATTAAATTCCCAAGATTAATAAAGACTTACTATCAAAGTATTGCGCACGTGATGCAATATCAGATACCTTTAGATCGCGAGAAACGCATACGGTCATTCATCATGTCTCACAGCGAAGGGAGAGACAGGAACAAGTTGGGCGAGAGAATATCCTTCGGATTTACGAGGCAATTTCGGCGAGCGATCCGTTAATTTCTGGATGATACTTCGCAATAACTTCACGGAAATCTTGGCTATCGATCTTTCACGCGGACGTGCCACATTGAGTGCTATGACCACCACTTGCAATATCCTGGCGCGATCCAGCTTTATTAATTTCGCTCCACAGATAATTTTTGTTGCGAATGCAATCGACTTTCTAACTCGGCTTATTAGAGAAATTTCGTTATACTTTTTGCAGAAAACGCCGTTGCTTTAAATATATATATATATAAAATTGAATAAAAATTTGTATATGTCATTGAATAAATTTTGTCTGATCGACTGAATAACATTGTTAAAAATATTAAAAATATTAAATATGAAGAATTATATTTTTGATATAATCTAAAGTCGCGCTCGAGCATCTATTAATTTATCGTGTGAACGAATTAAGAACTTCGTTCGCGAACTAGGAAGAGACCGCGGAAATTGGCATGGAGCCAGTAGGAACTTTGCACTCCCACGTTCTCGATCACACAATATACGACTATTTCAATAATCTTTATTATGCGAAACGAAGCTAAAATTGATGTAAGATTCTTTCATTTTCGTTTGCATTCGACGATTAAAATCTTTAAATAGAATTTTATGTGAATTTAATGGTGGCACAAATAAACATTTTTTTTCAAGATCAACGATAAAATACAAATTTTTGAATGAAGATATTATTTAGAATGAAGACATAATGATAATTTTACAATATTTATTCATTCTCTTTGAACAAGTTGTATTTTCTTGCTCAATTAGAATGCATCCAAATAGACTCCACGTTATGTTTGCCGAAGAAATATGAAGCATTTTGGAGATTTTAGATAGGTTTATTTGCGTTATTAGTTAGCACTCTATTAGAGACTATTTAGGCACCTCTAAAAATGAAACTCTTATTACGTTATAATGCATGATAATTAACAGTTCTATTCTCATATATTACGAAGTTTACAATACAAATATTCATTGTAATATCCGAATATAATTATGTATTCATAAATTTTCTTATATTATAAATATGTTACAATGTATGGAGCACAACAAATAGAATTAAGACATAAAGAACATGAAATGATGCAATACAATTGATATGAAAAGAAAATATTAGATATTCATAAAATTGCTTGTAAATACAATATATTTAAAGATTTGTATAAAAAACATAAACACTGTAAATAGAGATTAAATAAAAAAATACTCAATAATTATTATTTCAATTTTATGAGATAAGTATTAGATTTATCATGAAGGATATTAAAAGAATGTGTTTCCTTAATTTCCAAATTTACAATATTAATCAAATAATTTTTTAGAACGTAACATAAATTTATTGTTCATCACGCGCCCGTATGTTCACTACAGACCTATCGTTCTGGCAAATTGCTAGAAATACCAATCGTGTTGGCGCTTAAATAACTCCGTAACTGATTGACCGTTGCAATTAGCGAAAGGGCGACGAGTCTCGTCTCGCAACGAAATGTTTTCGTACGCTTATGTATGCGCGAAACTGCTCACGTCACGCTAGTAGCTCTTGACAAATCTTACCATTGAACTACGCGTCGCGTTTGCTAAACACTGGTGCTCGTACAATATACGGCTTCTACCGATGACCGGTTTGAAGTTGCAAAATAAAGAAGATTAGTTTTGGAGCGTCGTATTGATAAAATGCTTCCGGAATCGCAGTAATCTCATTGCAAATCGAGAGTAATGTAAACCTGATAATTTGCATAACACGAATCTGTCCGCCCGGCTTATTTGTACTTATCTATGCGCTTACAAGAAGGATTATTATCTATATATTTGCAAGATTATCCAGAAGCAGGATATACGTGTGTTGCGACATTTTTCGATAATTATCTCGTTCGCGCGACATCTCTGATCTGCCTTATCACATTAGATATCGATAACGTTAACGCCGTATATGTATACTTTTCCTCTTATTCAAGTGATTGAAATATTAGTGGACACGTATAGGCATTTAAATTAAATCCACACATAAACATAATATACGTGCTAATAATAATTTGCATCCATTTCCTGTTCTTGCGACAGCATAACATACTGTGTCAGCTCTTCCAATTTACGTATTATAGAAGTTTAGATCAGATTATTTTATTTTTGTGTATATTATTTTCATTCAGTGCAATACTTCAATTTTTAAAAATGTACATTACGTTACGAAATTTCCGCGACTATTTCTTGCATATAAAAGAGATCGTTATTGCACGAGCGAAGACGCCAAATTTATTGCATCTTTAGCTTGCTCACATTAGCGGCTTCGTTACATGTCTTCATGATTAGAGGATGGATATTCATTGGTAGAAGTCAATAAATCCAAATGATGGCACGACACACGTCGACCCTGACCGGCGGCCAAGAAGCTCGCTGTTGAGTAAATAATGGCCGTGGAATCGTCGTTTCCGTTTATAGAGAGCTGTGGCTCTCTAGCAACTATGCGCGATGGAAAGCGGAGAAAGAAGTGGAGAAGAGGCCCGGTGCGATGCAGCTGCGGCTGCAGGACAATGCGCTCGATAGGTTTCTGTATATTGACGTCAGCTTACCATAATCTCGATTGCGTCGGTAGAATAAGTACAGGTATATAAACGAACATCTTTCGCATGAAACTTGAGTCTGCAGGGAATTTTTAGATAAAGTCTAGAAACTTGGTCCAGATTGATTTTTAACTCTCTTTAGATCTGAAGTCAATATCTTAGAGAATATTTGATTACACATTTTTAAAAGCCTCAACTACAGAGAAGCGAGTTCATTTGAATCCGAAGCGAAATTTTTACTGTTTATGCGATTGATACTATGAGGTTCTAAAAAGATTTCTTCATTTTTTCAGTCGTAAAATGAAGTTCTTGCAATCTATACTTCAAACAGGACGCTAAGATATGGTTGAGGATTAATGAGTGTACATTAAATTTTTTATTTTTAAATTTTTAACATTCTGATTTTTACAGAATTCATTTTATGAAATTATTTTAAAATACTTTAAGAATAAATTAAAAGTTCAATAAAAATGTGATTCTTTTCGATAGGTATATATTTTTTCTGAATTTTATATAAATAAAAAAAAGCAACAAAAGATAAAGAAGAGCAGCAGTATTTCGATGTAAGTAAGATAATTTCAAAGGGAACTGCGTTCTCCGGCGAAAAGAATCTCACCGTATTGCGGTTCAGACTTCCACGAAGGCCGAAAGGCGAAAAGTCTTGGTCCAAGCTTTATGATTGGCCTGTTACACGTATCAGTAGATTCTCCAAGCAAGTATCTAAACTTTCATCTCTTATAATTCCTGTTGAATTCATGGTTTGCGTGAAATGGTATGAAAAGGAGAACACATGTTTCAAACGAAGAAAGACCTTTCGTGACCTCTTTCTGTCGAATAACTTATCCACAATATGTTTCTCGGAACATATGTTATTTCAAAATCGAATTATTCCCATTTTCTGTATTGAACAAGTAATTTATACTTTGGAACAAGTAATTTATTCTTATTATAAGTTCAACTATACTTGCACGATTTTATATTTCAATCGCTATTAACGTTTGTCGACTTAAAAGCTTCATAGAATTAACGAAGCAACAGATTAGATGCACAAATATTATTTTAATGATGGCATCAACAATCGTGCTTTCTCGATAAGGAAATTATTGCTGCGTTCTGTCGACTTTCGCGACAAAAAAATGATCTAACGGACTCTAATGACCACTGGACAGAACATGTCATAGTGTAAGCTGCGATCGATCGTCGCTTTTACATTGCAGTCTCATCGATATGCGAAAGAACCTAGAGGAACTGGTCCCCTTAAGGTAACTTGCGTCTCCTTACGCTGACCGACTATAAACATTTTGCTCAAAGGACTGTACGTCCTTTATGGTGAGCTCACGCATGTCCTTATACTCTGAAAGGACCTTTGTTATCTTCTTACGCACAAGACAAATTACAGCGCGTTTATGAAACGAGCAGGCTTGGGTAGTAACTAGTTAATACGTTAAAAGTTAAAAAAAAAGTTAAAAAGTAATAAGTTAATAAGTTTTAACTTAACTTAGTTAATTTTAAATGCATTAAATTTTAACTTAAGTTACTTTTAAACGTTAACTTTTTAATTTTTTTTTAAGTTAAAAAATTTTTTTATCTCTTTTAAATATCTTAGAAAAATAATAAGATGTAATAAGACTAAGAGCGTATATTCGTAATCTGTTCATATTTTAAAACCATCTTAAGTAATTTTTTAAGATGCTAATACAGCCCTCTGATTGGTTTACGTTGTTATGTCATAAGCCTTAGTCCGGATCTACAATAGATGTTTTAAGTCTTAAGTCATAAAAATATAAATTGATCAATTACAATCAAATATTCTTCTCGCATTCGATTGTAATTAGTCAATTTCTTATGGCTTAAAATTTATTAAAAAGTAATCACTGATCTTGTATCTTCTCTATGTGCTGGCTGTTTTTTTAAGTTATATAACTTATATAATTATATCACATATGAATAAAAAAATTAAAAATTAAATTTATTTAATGATCTATATTGTATTTATTTAATATCATTTTAAGAAAAATTAGGATATTTTGATCTAAAAAATAATTTTTTTCAAAATTAACTTTTTTTTAACTTAAATTAATTCAATATTGACTTAATTTACGTCAAGCTAATTTTTCATTCCTTCAACTTTTAACTTAACTTTATTAATTTTGTAAAGCTATTAATTTTAACTTTATTCAATTAAAAAAAAACACTTAACTTACCCAACTCTGGAAACGAATTATTTACTCACTTTTGAGTTTGACACGTGCCATGTCACATATTAAGTATTAAGTAATTTTATCATTCGATAAATGTAATTTATCGAATTTACCCTAAAATTACTATATTCTTTGTGAAATAGTATTAAGAATACAAATCTACAAAATAATTTACAGTAATTGAAAAACTATCAGCATTTTAGATGAATAATATTTTAGTTTACAAGTGTACAAGTTGTACAATTTATGTAGATAATATTTTATTATACAAACTATATGATATAATATAATATTTTTAATGTAATTTTTTATATAATGAAGAATAGCTCTGTTAATTGATAGAAATTTATTTAAATTAAGTTTATTATGTCTGGAAAAAAATTTTCGAACCAAGAAAATTTTATATATAATAGAAAAAAAGTAAGCAAAATTTTTTTCTGAAAAATAGCGAAATTCTTCAGAGAAGAATTTACTTAAATAAAGAAATAGAATTAGATTTTCTCGTATAATCGATGTACCGTTCGAAATTATTGTACCTACGTATTTATGATAAAGAGAGAAAATATCAATCCTTTAATCGTAATCTTTTAATCTCGTTTCAGCTGCACATCAAAATACGTTGGCGAATACTGTCAACATTTGAACCCATGTTATACGGGGTCGCGCTGTCAAAACGGCGGTTCATGCAGGGTGCGCGAGGGCATTGGAGGTGGCACACCATCCTTCACATGTTCATGTCCAGTCGGTTTTACTGCCAGCCTCTGCGAAATTCCTATCGAGAACGCTTGTGACTCTTCGCCCTGCCTGAACGGTGCTACGTGCAATCTTAAATCGTTGCACGAATATGTATGCACGTGCAGCATCGGATTCACAGGTCAGTAAAGTTCATATTTTTATACTTGCGACCAGAAATCGCTACAATTTCTAATAAATTCGGGTTTATAGTGTGCGCGAATAATTTCTATTTTTATTTTACTTTTATTGGAAATAATAAGATTTGTTGAGTTGCGATTTAAATTTTGTTCATTAAGATTTGCTGCAAAATTAACGTAAGATTAATGTCAATGATTAAGCGTACCGATAAAAATGATCAAAACTAACTCGTTGTCAAAGGTGTTAAAGGAAAGCTATGCGGATTCTTAAAGGGGAATAATTGCATAAGTCCGACAATGAATAATCGTACGTTAGTCATCGAATACTTAAATATGCTTATCGATTCGTGTGGGTTGAATAGCAAGGTTAATAGATAGACGTGACGATAACGTGTTGCAATTAACCAGTTCACATTGTGCTACGCGTCATAAAGAAACGTCGAGACTAAGCTATAACTGTAAATTTGCATTGAACTATTAAAAGATACTCTACATGTATTATAAGTGTGTGCGCTTATGTAGTTATGTGCGTCCAATATTAGATGACAGACTTAATTTGCATCAATTTTTTAAATATAAGTGTTATCTTGATTATTTGATATAACCGTTACATCGGGTTATTTTAATTTCAATATGAAATTTATGTACGTCATAGAAGTCGATGCTGAGGTACGATTATATCTTTCTCACACTGTTCTTCAAGATAAAATACTAAAGCACGTGCTAGTATGCTTGACGAATAAATAAATTTAGAAATATGTAAACTTTCAAAAGAAAAGCAATGAAAAATTGAAAAAGGGATAACAGAAGAAAGAAAAGGTATAAGTTTAAGTATGCGTTTATAAGATAATTAGCGAAGAATCATGCCGCTACCTTTGGACGAGTGGTGCTCAGTTTCGTTGTATTTTCAATGAACTCTGAATGATTTTTGGAGAGGCAGTTTACGATTTTAAGATAATAGTAGCTCGTTTTATATATTACTATTTATTTTTGTTGACGTTGATCATGTTAATTAATTTTCTTAAATTAAGTATTGAGTTATGTAAATTTTATCTAAAATATTTTTATTTACGAAGTTTGTAGAATGTAAGTTATGTATAAATATGTACATATGTACATAAATCTCGTTAAACTCATGATTTTGATATATGAAATATATGATCTTTAATGAATAAACAGAGAAGAGAAAAATTTTTTAAATATATTTGAGTATAAACAATGAGCACCGCTAAAGTTATAGCCGTTACACGGCGCAGATCGCAGAAGCAAGACATCTTGACCGCGAGAGAACAAGTAGCGACTCTGGTAATTAGTTCCACTAATCAATAAGCCCGAGAAGAAAAGGGAAAGAGAGAGAGACGCTTACCTTAGATACATGCTCCGCTATCCGGGATTAACCGCCATCTTAAGAGATATCTCTACTTGCGGACCGAATGCTAGTCGGCAAGAAATACCGAGTTAATTTATTCTTATCTTCGCTGGGATCTTCGTCTACAAAATTTTATTTTAACGTTTTTGCGCTGCAACCTTAGAGGTTCCAAGAATTTTACGATAATCTAGCGAGTAAATGTTGAAGCTCTCGAAAATATGCAGGTTTTCAAGTCTTGATCATCTTTTGAATAATTAAAATAGTAAATATAATTTTTTTTGTACGTATGTAAATAAAACTCTTGTCATTTTAATGAAATAATTATGATTTTTTAGCTCGTAATATTTAACAATGCTCATATGAAACTGATGATAAAGTTCTTTAGATTAATTTCAATACATTTATCTAAGTATTTTTTATTTAACTAGTATAACTGATTGTGTGAAACTATAATATAATTTTCTCGTTTTCTGTTATCAATACTGTTATTCTATACATTTCAACGTTCAATTTTTTGAAGTTTCCAACATAATAAATGTATGTAGAAATTAATCGAAAACGTTAAAATGAAGAACCTAAAATACTTTTATAATAATTTTTTAAATAATTTTCTTAAACTCATGTATTTAACAACAGGAAATCTATTAGAAAATTTTTTATTTTTACTTGTTCTCTTGACTTTTGTCTGGATAACACATGTTACAATTTTATATCACATAAATTAATGTAAAATAAAGTTTTTAATTCTTGTTATCGTTCCTTTTTGTAATTTGCTGTAAACTTGCTACTTTTGGAATGACTGATCTATGGAGGTGGAGTCATTTGGCTAAACAACGAAGAAACAAATTTCGGCAACTTCCAATTTAATTTCAACATTGTCGCAATATTTTGTCAAGACATTTACAAAAAGTATATCTACAAATTTGCTGAAGTTGGAAAAAAACCGAAACGTCCAAATAAGGTGACAATCATCTTTATACATCTTTATACAATATTATATAAATATTATTTGATAATTATATTTTATTGCGCAATTTCCGCGTTGGATTGATGCTCTCATTGCCCGATATACTCTATTATAGTTTTTAATTTCGAGAGCCCGATTAATATTTAAATTTGACATCTTTATTTTTAATTTTATTGTTTTAATTTAATATTTTCGTATCTAAGAGTTAGAATTTTGTTAAAGTAAAATCCGTTTGAGAAGATATAAAGTAAGATGAAGTCATCTTAAAAAATAAGTGAACGTATATCGAGGAGGCTCGTAGTTTTAAATTGAATCGCGATTTGAGTTCTCTCAATATGACATTGCAAATCGTGCGACTTTTCGGTTATACTTAATGAGAATGTGCATCGGTGTAAGACGTTGGACAACATCGTTCCTTTTTTTTTTTTCAGGTGACCATTGCGAGCGACAGGATTACTGCGCCTCGTCACCTTGTCGAAACGGGGCCGAGTGTCGTTCGCTCGAGGACAGCTACGAATGTACGTGTGCACCTGGCTTCACGGGTCCAAATTGTGCGGATGACATCGACGAGTGTGAGAGGGACCCGTGCAGACATGGTACCTGCAACAATATTCACGGATCTTACAGGTAAGTCGGACGACATGTTGCTCTGCAATACATTGTACGTATTTTTATCGCGCTTCCAAAATGATCACATGACGTGTGTATCGAGACAAGCATTTTGATCGAAATTCAGAGACGTTTTTAAATCAAGCGTTTTAAAGCGGGCACAGAAGATACTACATAATTATCGATGGAATGCTACTCTCGAGGTACTCGAGAAACCAGACTTTCTAATTATTTTTTATATATTCTTCTTCTTGTTCTTTTTCACACAATGTCTTTTAAGATAATTTATTCAGCTTGTTAAATATTAACGTCATATTTACTCGGCGAGTATTTAATTATTTTTCATATGAAATTAAGACTTAAATTAAAATTCCGTTAAAATGAAACGTATAATGAAATTTATTCAAAAATAAAAGATCTTGTTACCGATATTAACTCGTTGAATAGAGAAAAGGAAGCCCCTATTATGAGATACCGAGTTCATTTTGGGTAAATGTTAGAAATCTATAGGCAGAATTTTGAAAAATAATAGGTCATTTTGAAGGGAATTTAATAAGCTTTAAGATAACGTTACATAAAATTTAATTCAAATTCCATTTTTTTTTTAAATTAAAGAAATGTAAAAAGTGAGCAAATCGCAAAGTCAAAAAATTGTGCTCCTAATATGAGATACCCCGAGAAATCGATAGTAAAAGTATATCAGTATTGCAATTAGAAAACTTTATTTAATGTTTCTAAAATACAAACAAACACAGCCAGCATGCGCGAAAAATGAGCAAGCGATAGATAGATTATACCTAAAACTCGTTTTCAGGTTGAAAATCAAGCATCGCAGGTATAGGCACTCGATATTCAGTTGTCTTATTTTATTATTGTACAATAACATTTATACTTTAGCAATGATTTTCACTATAATATAGGAGCAATATTTCATATTGGAATATCCTGGATATCTCATATTACGAGTTCTACGCTTTACGATCATCAAATCTAACTTCTGTAATTAAACAATTCAACATATCCCGTATTTTTCTATTAATACGACTTTACTCTATCACTACATGAAGAATTTATTGCCAAATATTTATTTATTAAACAATAAACAAGATTTGAAGGCTCATTTCAATGAAACTTGAAGACATCCAAATTCTAAAATCTTGTCTTATTGTACAATGACTGCAAACATGATCTAATAATGAATTTTCTATTAAACAGTTTTCAATCCAAGAAATATACAATAAATTCATGGTGGAACCAATAGATAGCGTTTATTAGCAGAAACGCCGTTATCTCATAATAATAGGAGGCTTTCTTCTAATAGTCGCCGTTAATGCATTTTAATAATAGAAACGTTGTAAATGTAAATACGCTAGAAAGAAATGGTCGACATGAATTGTCTGAAACCGCCAGCGCGTATATTGAGGCGAGGCCACAGCTCGGCAGCCAGGAATCTCTCATTTGTCCGGGGTTGAAGTGTGCATCGCGTGAACGTGCATGGTCACGATCGGCCTGCGGATAATCGATTCTACGAGCAATCGGGATCTGCATACGTGAAACTCCCCCCCCCCCCCCCCAGAGAGAGAGTTGCTGATCTATACAAAGATCGATGCGAATGAATAACAACGGTCGCGATCGTCACCGATCGGTCTTTTGAAAATATCCGAGTGCATTCAAAGATATGCATTTTGGCGCAGGTGGAGGAGGACATGCCGACGCCGCGGTGTCATTGGTTGTCTCCTTGTCGTAATTACCAATTGAACACGGTCGCCGGTACTCGAAATGCGTAACGACGCGAGGCAACGAGAATTCATAGATTCGATTTCATGGTCCATTACTGATTTACTCCTAATTCGGCGTTTCGTCACGTTGAAAATTACCTCCGTTCCGCTCGCAAAGTCTGACATGCAATCATGCTCTGATCGCAAGATGTACGACAATGATGAGGAATGATGTCGATCGAGGAAGTAGGTATCGGAGAAAGTTGAATGTTTTTCTCAATACACAATTGTCTCCGAATTTTTTGAGAGCTATTGAAGAAGGAATGATCAGAATATTCAACTCGCATATATTTCCACATAACCATAGAGAAATCTGGTAACGCGAAAGATATAAGTATAATGAAGTGATATTAACAAAAATTAAGTTCTCGGAAACTATGAGAATGAAAACATAAAAATCAAAAGATGGAAGATCATAAGACTAAAAATTTTACTCAAGATTTGCACGAGTTGTCCTGTTAAGTAAGGATCGATAGAAAGATATAATAAGTAGAATCTCTGGGTGAGGAGAAGATTTGTCGAGAGAAAAAGAGAGTGAAAAGAAAATTCACCATGAAAAAGAAACAAGTTCGTCAAAAAAGCAGATTTAAGTGGGGGACTTAAGGCCGTGCGAGGAGACTATAAATCCGCTCTTCGTTGAGATCGAGTCGAGATTAATCGAAGCCCGAGTCCGAGCTGACTGCACCGGACCAGATAATGTCGCTGGTCCCTACATTACATTGAATTATATTGGAGCAACGTCGGTGCATTGCGTGTATGCAAGAACGTGCGTGTACAAAGACGCCCCGTCTACTTTAAAGTTGCTTACAGTGAGTGGCGAGAAAAGGCTTTGTCGGCGCATCGACAACATTCGTTCCTTAGCTGGGACTACTCGATATATTCGTCTTCATTCTGTCATTGATTTTCAGAACTGCGCGAGTGAAAAGTAACTATTGCAAAATGATCAATGGTTTACTACGACAAACTCATTTTGTAAAATTAAAATACGCTCCAATTTTGAAAATATTTTATCAAGTCTGTAATTAAATGTTTGAGTTATAACAATGAACAATTAAATAGAATCTCTCGGAATTTAAATAAAAGAATGATTTTTTTAAAACTACTGAGCTTCTGTTTCATTATATATATATTTTTTTTAATATAAATGCATGAAGAATATTTCAAAGACAGATAATAAATTCAAAGTTTTGACATAACAACGTGATTAGAAATATTGCAGTTACGTGTTACTCATGCGATGCATGTATACGCTTGCGACACATACAGGTTCTCATGAAGATAATTATGAGGGATGAATTAGCATAAAAAAAGGTCATCGTGATGCTTTTGATCACACAAGATATTATCTGTTAAAATTGCAAAATTAAAGGAGAAACAACGTGAGATAAAAGATAATCAAAGTTCGATTGTCTAAAAAATATTACAGAGGAGTTAATCATGATGTTACATTCTTCTTGGGCTTTATTAATTCCATGTTTTCCTTTTTCATATTTTGGTAAGTGTTTCGTTTGCTATAATTATTGAAAAAGATGTAGAAAACGCATCTGTATTTACATTCACAATGTGGTTATAAAAATCATAAAATATATTTTAATGAGTTGTTTTCTCTAATTGTTGCACTTATAATAGCACTTTCTTTATTATTTTCTGTATTTAATAAAGTAAATATATGTCAGGAGTTTGAATGAAATTAAATGTAAAGGAAAGAGAAAATTATTAGAAAGATATATTAAAAAGTATCAAGTCTTGGAAGTTGAGTAAGTATAAAAAATATATTATTTTTTCTTCGAAATAATGCAGTGATATATTAAATATTTGTAAAATATGGAAAAGGAAAAGGGGAGAATATGTCTGAATAAGAATTAATGTCAATGAAGACTTTAAAATGTACGCATTTGAAGGTGAGACGAGAATATTCTGCCGATATTGCACGACGATGTACGAGCAAGCGGGGCCGCACAGTAACGTTTAATCGGGCCTAATAAAGACTTTGATGTGCATACCTGACCGCCAGGTGGTGTCGGTTGGAAATACTATGCTATTAAATTGTTACGTAGGATCGGTACCCGGATACCGTAATGCCGCCGTCGCGCCGTGACGTGAGGGTGAAGAGCGAGAGAGATGGCAGATTGTTTCATAAGCGCGAAATTTCAAGCGTGAAAAATAATTAAATACCGGGAATACATACGAGTTCGCGAAATCTCGTCAGGCATTATCTGGGCACTGCCGCCGCCACCACCGCCGCCGCCGCATTGGACCGAAACACCCGTGAAATGCGGAGAATTTTCCTTCGACCGTGCCATGGCAGCGATCGATCTATGGGTATGCAAGAATGCGAGTGTGCGGGTTTTTTTGTTTCGCACGGACGACTGGCTCTTTACTTCTTTCGCGAATTGCATAACCCGTGCATTTCTTCTCTTATTATCCTTCAAGCGTGACGAGCTAAATTTCTGCACTGGAATTCTGTGACGCGGCGCGACAAATAAAGATACTATTACATATATAGAAAAGCTATTTCCTCGATGTACGTTTTCTCAGGTCTACTTTGGATGGAATTTTATTCTCATTATAGATTAGTATGCGAGGAAAGAAGTAAAATTTTTCCTTTTATAAGGTGAAAAAACTAGTTAAAGTCGTAAACTTGTTTATTATGTATATCTACTGATGAGTATTCTCACTAGTATCCTGTACAGATTAACGAGTCCTAATGATCTTGCCTTTGTCTCGTCCTTCAAATAATAGTGGCAAATTGTTATGTGGTGAAGGAACAAGTGGGTGAGAAACGGGGGGAGGGGGGGAGGGGAACGTCTGCGCGTGTGTTTGAGACAGGATGTGATTTATGAAATAATCTCCTTGAAGTAGAATTTAATTGAGCGGAGGCGAGGCAAAACGAAGACCAGTGGTGTTTCTTAACCCCGGGATGGATTAACGGCGGATCTTGATCAAGCGCGGCCTCCGCAGCAATTTTGGGACCTGCAACGGGTTACGAATTGACCCCGAGGGGTCAAATTCCTCGGAGCTCCTAGCTGAAGCTCGCACCTGGCCTTTTCGCGAAAGTCAGGAGTACTTCGTGTCGATGCCTCATTCTTACGCTGCAAACATAATTTTGTTGTTGAAAAATATTTTACTTAATTATTTTCATTTTCGCATGCGTTTGTCGTTATGATTTCTATCTTTATAGCACATTATTTCCGTCATTTAACTTGATTTTTAAGAATTAGTCTGTTTTTTAACAAACTAGCTAGAAAAATGTAAGTTAAATTTAAAAGTCTACGTTTTTACGTTTCGTAGTATTCGCAGATATTCTTTGTTTTTATTAAGATTATTTAGTTAGGCACATTTAAAATGTTTTGTTACTTTCAAGAAGAGAAATAAAATTTATAATATTCAAAAATATATCATAAGGGACTGTCTGAGCTTAGCTAGATAACGTGCGCTAATTTAAATAATCATGTAATTCAAATAATAAACAATACAAATGTTTCGACCTTTAATGTTGATGCTCTTCAGTGAAGTTATACAATATCAAATAAAAACTAAAGTCAGTCTTACTATCTTTCTTTACAATTAACTTTGAATGATTATCCTTCGTATGTTCTTCATTGTTTGTAATTTTCTTGTTAT
>Ga0157364_1004114_pt1 | contig 14418 bp, 6 predicted proteins | sample AttsexASBM2_FD_111476 | JGI IMG/M metagenome (GOLD analysis project Ga0157364, IMG submission 111476) | Fungus gardens microbial communities from leaf cutter ant in Ribeirão Preto, State of São Paulo, Brazil - Atta sexdens ASBM2 | ecosystem: Host-associated > Fungi > Mycelium > Unclassified ... | reverse complement strand
TTAAAAATAAAAAAATATATATATATTAATTAATTAAAATATATATTGATATAACTAATCAGATGTTTAATAGAAGAGATTTCAATTTAGTTTATTGACGAAAAAAAATATATCGAGCTTTAAATTCGGTACAAATATAAATTTCCATTTATGTTTATTTCAGTTTATTAGTGGGCTAACCATCAAACCTCATTCTTCAAAAATTGATATGTTAGTTCTGGATGAATCTCAATAACCCTTGAAATAATAAATACTTGTACATACTTTTTTTGTGTAGAGAGATAATTTATGTTAGACTCCATCTACAATATATTTACAATATCTATTCTATTTTTCAAAGTATGTCTTCAACGTCCGCCAGTTTTTTGTAATAAGAAGAAATTTTCTTAGTTAACAAGAGGAATGTTTAAACTTTAAGCTTTCATTTCGATAGGATAATTTTTTATTGAGTTATTGTTATTCGAATATATTAAAGATTTATGCTAAAATTTAATGGCTCGTTTTTTTGCCAGTATATATATGTATATATATATATATATATATATATATATATATATATATTTATATATACAATACTCACACGTTGTCCGTTACATTAATTCTATTCTTCTTAACGATATTTTGAAGGATTATACGGAGCAATCGGATGTAGATAATATTATGCGCATATACGCTTGATGTAATTTCTCTGATTTGCGAATTAGCAAAATAAGTATTCAATATACTTATCCTTATTTATTATGTTATTTATCATATGATATACTTACGTTTATCCATTATTCATGTCTTTTTAATTTACATGTACAATTTTAGTTTTGTGCTAGATAAATTTTCATATAAATTTTGTTTCTTATATAAGTAAGATATTATAAGAAGTTTCTTATATAAGAAAGATATTATAACAATTAGTTATAGCTGATTCAAATAAAAATGTAAATGTATATACTTTATAATATTGTACATATGTATTTGCTACACTGTATTCTCGAAAATGTGGGATTTTATACAGTTTGCCCTAAAATAAAATGAAACAATATAAATTATAATATAAACTTGCAATTTTTATGAACATCAAACGAATATGACAATGAATTTGATTTCGTTTTTCAATTTATTATTTTTAAACATGCAATCTTGTAGTCTAATCTGGTGGCTATCTTATAATTCAGTCAACTGAATTTCAATTTATTCTTCTCTATGGCTTATTTTTATAATTCTTATCATATTAACAACATTTTTACATATTTTATTTCATTTATTGTTTTTTTATTAATTTAATTTTTTGGAAAAATATAGTATTCCTGCGCAAGTTTGTGATTAAAAAAATAAATATTCTATACTGAATGTATTTTATAAAGAATTTCATTCTCAAGATTAATATGAGAATGAATTTTCAATTATTTTCAATTTTTGTTAAGTGATGTAGGAGACGTTTAAATTTATTAAACTAATGTTTTAAAACATCGAAATTATATTGATTTAAAGATATTTTAAAGAGCTTTTGATTTTTGCCATAAATTTTACCCGATATTTTTAATTTTATAAATGAATATGTACTTAGCCGCTTTTTTTCTGTTACAAAAAATTAAAATCTTAGTTACGGTAATGAGAACACAATTTTTAATTTTTAACATTCAAAAGTTTACAAGTAGTTTTAATAAATTCTGAGTCATTCATTTCTTTGTTTTTGCATTGTGATGAGGCTGACGGTCGATATTTTATTGCAAGCGAAAAAACTTAGCAAAGAAACTTAAATGCTATTTAATGTGTTTGGTATATTCACGTAGAAAGTACTAACAAATAATAACTACAAAACACTGCATCATTTTCAACATATAGATTAGTTTGCCTATTACAGCCAACTTCCAAGGCTCTCTACTTAAATTTCTTAATTTATCAAGTTTCTGAAATCCGCTTTGTTTTATCACTCTATTCGTTATACAAACTTTCCAGAGTAGGTTAAAGAGATAATTTAGAATTGATTGCATCAACTTGATAGAAGTATTGAGTTTTTAACCTTCTTAGCATAAAAAGTTACGAAAACTAAGCAGAAAAAACTTAAATGAGCTAATGAGTGCCATATCTAGTAATTTGTGTACTTAATTAAGGATAGGTTTGTTATAAAAATTGCACTACTTCTCGTAATCAAGAATAACTCGATAAAACAAAATGTTTATTTGATCACAAATTTCACGGATAAAGCATAACGAATAGTTCAAACATTGATGGTAAATTTAGTAAATTTGATAAGAGAACAATGAAAAATAAAACGAATGTTGGACAGAAAAGGGGAGGAAAGAGAGAGAGAGAGAGAGAGAGAGAGAGAGAGAGAATCGTGGTCTCTGTTACATTAATAAAATACATACATATATATATATATATTTTTGTGTGTGCGCGCGCGCGTGTGTGTGTGTATGTGTATGTGTACATATATATTTGTACTCCAATTTTTATACTCTAAATAGAGTTGGACATAAATAATGTCTCATTATACAAGAAAACACAAAATTGATTATAATAGAATATTAATAAAATGATTTTTAATATCTTTGCTTTTTGAGAATTATACATGTAGATATATATCAAAAAAGAAGTTTAACTTTAAGATATTAAAATGTTTCATTCTTATCCCCGTTTTTTTAAATACTTAAAGATATTTTGTTTATTGAAATAGTTTAAACTATTTTTAAGTATTTAAAAAATGAAGACAAGTATAAAATTCCAATATGTTAAAATTCAGTACTTCTTTTTACAATGTGCTTATAATGTACAAATTAATTTTTGGAAAGCTTTTTTAACTTGCTTCATCTATGAATCAATAGATACATACATAAGTTATTATTAGACGAAGTGACTTGGTTGATTTTTTTGGAATTCAGATTTTTCACTTTTTGAATTTTGTTTTCTTGATCACGCAGTTTTATTATGGATGGATTTATTCGACTGTACTTACGTGCTTATAATTCTATCAGCCAGACAACATATTCGTCGCAACGGTTATCCCTTATTAGTCATTGGATCAATTTTGACATGATATGAGACAAATATGAGATGGAATGGGACATAAATAATTTTTCATAATTTTTAAAAATACGAACTACTATTTCTTAGAATTAACAAAAAAAGAAACATGCTTCATGTTGCCAGAGAAAAAGAGAGAGTTACGTGATAAATACATATATGTGCAAATCGACATAAACGGTTTGCTATACGGTAGTACGTTTAACCGGTAATTTTGTTCTAATGAATCTAATTGCTTAGTCGGGATTCAGCAATTAACTGAACGTGAACGAATGCATAAACTTGTATATTTTTTCTTTTTTCATAATATTTCCTAGATAATCGTGACCATTTATGAAACACCCTTCACGCGTCATTAAACTACATATATCAGATTATTTATCTAATCGATTTATTTATAAGTAATTATATATATTGCTATTATAATTTATTAATTATTGTATTACATTGGAAATATTGAAATATTTTAGATTTTTCAGTATTACGAAATTTTTTTGTACGATAATTTCTCATACGCCATGTAAATTTTATCTTTTTGCTTTAAGGAATTTATTTATTTATTTTTTTATTAACACAGATTGCCACGCATATTTCTCTGATTATTGAGATTTAAAATTTGTATTACACAGATACTAAAATTTCTTATGATAAGAAATAGTTGGTAGCATAGTTTTCACATCGTGCCTCTATACTTAAACTGCGAGTAGTTCTAACCGCGAACTTCTGCATTAACTAAAGTGCACAAGCCGTCGCCGATGCTGACATGACGTTAAAGTCTGCAGCGTGTTATTTCTCGTTCAAAACCTGTCGAGACTCGATCCTTTCTTGGATTCGCAATTTAATTTATATCGATCGTTTCTATGAACATTTTATCCAGGATTATTACGATAATTGGCATGGAAGATTCCTGGAATTTATGATATTGCGGGCAATCAGTGTCCGATATTTTTGCAGCTTAGCAACAAATTCAGAGAAATATTTTTGTCTTCTTATATTGTCTACTGCAACACACGCGCAAATTATACGAGTCAAGACTATGCAATCATCTAATTATCTTAAGCGTTGCTGTCAGATTTCATAATTGAACAGAAAGAAAAGATTTTTGTAATTATTACTTTTATTTATAAAATGACGGATGAGCGTTTCAAAGGAAATTGAGAGACTTGATATCTGAGAATGCAATTTTGCAATAGTCAGTATGACGTGTCTCAAAATTGTCTGCGTAATGAAAACATACGTATCATATTATATTTAATTATATATTGCTTCATCTGTTTTATCACATAAGTATCTTATTAAAGGGGATTTACGTACACGTCGAAACTGACTTCTTGTACGAACAATAAACAGAAAATAAGTATTTGATTATTTTAAATCATCGATCTTTTTTTACTAATCTATTTGTTGTATTTTAATTGTTCGGATCTCGCATATAAATAAATTGCAGCTTTGTTAAATGTTGAATAAAATTGATTGTCACTGTAAAAAAAATAGACGGTGACGGAGATGATACATAAATAACTAATGAATTTTTTTGGGCGGGCTAATAATCTTGTAAACTAGATATAATCGGGATATAAATCAGCATCAATATTTTATTGTTAGACGCACATTCATAAAACGCGTTTACAGGAATACAAACGAGAATGTCTTTCTTAGCTTACACGGATTTTAATAGAAATAGATTTATTTAGCGTATATATAAAAGAATTTCAGAGCAGAATGAGCAAAATAGACATAATACTATAAATATAGCGATGTACGTGTATTTATAATTTCTAAAATTAGAGATAGATGACATAAATATTTTAATAATCTTTGAAGTAAAAATATACTTCTAAGGCTAGGTTATTCCACTTCACGTTTCGATAAATCTTAGCTTTCTGTTGCTCTCTCTTTTATCTATTAGATAAATTATCACTTAGTTTATCTGAAGATGGAATAACCTGAGATTTTATATATATATATATATATACACAGACTATAGCTTTCTAAAATAATTTATATATTCAATACTATATATATTTTTAACGATGCATTCGGAGATATAAACTGACTCTCGCAAGATGTATTTACGATTCGAACATTTTGGTTTTTAAATGATTGAGACCTGGATTTGTTTTGATTCTATTGTGAATATATAATACTTTGATGTCAAAGAAGCAACGGTAATCACTTCAATTAAAAATAACATTTTATTAAAAATAACACAATATATCAAAATGTAAGTCAATCCATCTTGTAATTAGTTTCAAAATTCAAAGTAAACAACATATATTGGACTTAGTAAATAAAATAAATTATAAATATATAATGAATTATGTAATAAAATATATAATAAATTATGACGACTAAAATAAATTTGAGTCAAATTTTTTACATTGTCTTATCTTAAGTTAAATTGTTTATCTCTTTTTTAATTAAATTAATGACATATTGAGTAGGGCAATAGCGACTATGGAAATGATTAAAAATAATTCAAATTAAATATAATTTTGACGAATTTAACAGTATATCAAACGCGCTGAGAAATGCGCGTCCTTACCAAAAGCATCTCAAGTGAAATCGTTGCAGTCTCCTCACGGTAAAGCCGGTTCACTCATGCTATATTCATACATTAATGTCGACACGAACGATGGGAAGGCAGAAGAGGCCTTTTGCGGTGTATGCGTATAGGACACGACTTGAAGAGCGTCGCGTGGGCCGATAAAGTCGACGTCGCCAAGCTGTCTAGCATTCTCCACGATTCTTCGTTTCTCGTTTCATCATTTCTTGTGAGGAGTCTCTTCTTCCTCTCTACGCGAACTTGTTTGACCTTATCCTTCGTTCTTTATCTTCTGTCATCCTTCACGTTTTATGTCATCTTTTCATATGTGCGACATATACGGACGCCATACTGCGCAATTTTCGCTAGATATCACCTTCTTCTCGTCATTAATTCCGCGTGATTATCTATTACGTTACCACGTCAAAATGGAATATTTGCTGACAACGAGTAGCCGGACTTTCCTTCGTAAATTCAGTGTAAGATCCATTCGTGATTATGAGAACGTAAATCACTTGTCATTTTACTAAGATTCGTTAGATACTTTGATTAAAAATATTCCTTCTCTTAATTATTTAAGAAAACCTATTTAAAACACTTATTGCCGTCATGCTGTCTTGATAAAGTTTCACATGCAAGTGTTACAATCATATAAAATATGGTGTAGAATTTATGATTAGATTTTCCAAAATTATGATACTATTTGTCTTCATGATTACCGACATATACGTGCATACGAGAGAAACTTTAACATTCCGACGTTTTCTTAATTAAATCCACCGCGTGAAAGATGTATTATTATGAAGTGAAAATGATATATGAAGATGCATTCACATCTTTTTGCTTTTTCAAAAAAAGAAAAACGAAAAGTCCCAGAGCTATATATACGAATCCTATGGAGTAATCTGTCATTCATAATGAAATATAAATTGAGCGATCTATTAATAATACCTATTTAAAACTAAATAAAAGATTTTCAAGTTTTAATCAACATCATGAATGGATCATAAGAGAAATCATGAATACATAATATCTATTCTCATTGTCTAATACATAATATCTATTCTCATTTTCGCGAAAATTCAAAAAGCTTTCGAAATTATCGTTCACTTCACGGACAAACGCGCAGAGAATCATCGAGCTGTTAAGTCTGCTGATAAAAACGTTACGATGAAAAGAGATATAGATATTTCTTCCTCTTGTTCTTGCATTCCGTAATTTCTGATTTATCTTCCTCACAACCTTTGATATCTGTTGTGAGAAGGAACCACCTCGTTTCTTCACTCCCTCTTTCTTTTATTTCGAATGGAGCACGTTCATTTAATCAGAGTCCTCGAGTTTCCGTTCTCGCGATACGATCTCGATCTCTCTCGTGTCGAGACGCGATATGCTTTCCTCGGGAGATCTCTCCCTCGAAATCTCCGGTCTCTCAACCGAACAATAACCGCCTACACGTCGCCGTGGTGTCATGCGTACGGTGCCCTCGTCGTTCCTCATTTTCACGCTCCGCGGACGTTTATCGGGCTCGGCTTCGACGCCCTTTTCATTCTTCGTCCGCATTCTACCCTTCGTCACCATTCTCAACCTCGGTCTCTTATTGTATCGATGAAGAAAGCTGTCGTTAACAGCACCGGCTGCTATCGTCTCGACACTAATATCTTTAAGATTATTAGATGATGGTTGACATCTCTCTCTTTTCATTTATTAGCAAATACAATTGATTGAGCATTTATAGCGTTTTTGATAATAACACAAAGTGTGATTTCTATTTGTCATAGAAAATGAGAAAATTAGTTTACGAAATTGCATTGTTAAGAAAACAAAATGCGAAAAATGGAGAATCCGCCAGTTAAATCATTTTTGTTTGACGATAACTTATGTTTGTTAATTCATTGGTGGAATTATTTATACAAAACTCCTTCGCCTTTCAGAAATTAATAAATATAAGTAGTGAGCCATAAACTCGGTATGATTATAAAGAGATATATTATTAAATCATTAGAAATGATTCATGTACCGCATGTTGCGGTACATCAACATATTGGTCAATATGTCGGCTATTTTATAAATGTAATGCTTTCAGTAGCAGGCATTGCATTTATAAAATGTAATCTATTATTATTGATCAATTTTATAAATGTATCGATTGATCAATTTTATAAATGTAATGTCTGTTCGAAAAGGCATCATTATATTTATAAAATAACCCTATATATTTTCTATATGCAACTCCATCTGGATTTTATAAAAATTGGGGTACGAATGTATACACACATATATGTGCGTGCGTGCGTGCGTGCGTGTGTGTATTCTGTTACTGTAATAGAGGACGTATAATTCTCTTTTTCTTCCCTTCTTCTCCTTTTTTCTCTCTTATTCGTACATTTTATTCTTTTAAAATTCATTGAGTTTACCATCAATGTTTGTATTCGTGTTTTATCTTTGAAATTGAATAAACGCTTGCTTTTTATCCAGTACGTTTTTGATTTGAAACGAGAAATAGTGGACATAAATTTTTAAGAATGATTAAAATTTTATTTCAAAAATAATTTTATTTCAAAAATAATTTTTATGAAAAGTAAATTTAAGTTTGTTTCCAACTAATATAAAAGACACAAGCATTACTTGAATAGAACGAATGAAAATTTTAGAAAATATTTTTATTGTACTTTATTGAAATTAATGTTATTATTGAAATTAATGTTAAATATAAAATATCGTAATGTTTTTTTTATTATCGAATTTAGAATGAAAGATTTATGATTGGAAAATGTTTCTTACATATGTATATTGTTCCAGAAAATTGTGTACAATAAATAGATGCGCGAAGCGGACGATACATAAATCACGTCCGGTGTGTCGAGTAATTAGTCGACTAATATGTGTGGTATCAAAGCAGATGCAGGAAATAGCGCCATCACATGATCTATGTCTATATACAGAAGTACATGGACAGACAATGTGAAACAGGAAACGTTCCTTGCGTTAAATTTGCTCAATCCGGTGTGCCCATTTCGAATGTCGAATGCATCTTTTTTTGTACTACTGGTGTCATTATTGTTTTTCAATTTACATAGCATTAATTTGATGTTACGTATATAAATACATATATAAACGTATATAAATTATTAAGTTTCTGTTGTCACAATATATTAATTATATGGAACTATTTTGAAGCATATAAGAATGCCATTCTATGAAGGTATTAAATGAAAATTTACAAATATTAAATATTTAGCGAGATATTTAAAAAAAATTTATTTATTAGTTGGATTATAAACGCATTTGCGATATAAATCATATTTTGAATAAAATCGGATAGGCTAAATAATAAATAAAATTTTAGCAGACATTTATATAATAAATAATTGAATAAATTATAACTTTTCTTAATTTCTCAGTCTTATAAAATATCTTATATCTTGCAAATCTTACGCATACTTTTTAGATATTATAAAATCAGTATCAAACCAAGTATCAAATGAAATAATTATTATTAATAATGAATACAACAAGATTTTACATTTTTTGGACATTACAATTTTTACTTAGCAATACTATTAATGATTAATTATGATTTTTTCTTCTTTTTTTCTCGTTTTCTATTTTGACAAAAGTTTAAAAAATTTCTATAAATTGTGATAATACTTCCTATCTCATCTATTATTGATAGTGAAAGAGTTTTTGGAATTTTTTATATTTATCTTTATAGTGTTAGGAAACAGTAGCAACAGGATTAGATTTCCAAGTCCGCAAGGTGCAATTCAAGATTGACAAACGGATGCAACATGTGATATGGGTATACGTACGCATATTCACGCCTTGTGCAAAGTCAAAAGACCTATGCACGTGTGCACTCGTTATCTGATTGTGCTAAATTCAGCGCGCGTTTGTTCCTGCTATTCTATCCAGGAAGTGACATCAGTTATTGCATAGTATATGCATAGCAAATGCATGATCAGGATTTACGTATTGGCGTAAGAATCATCAATAATGTATATTCACGTAATTATTTCTTAATAGCTTTTAGAGTTAACATAATTTAAAAAGCATCAAAACGAAACTTATTATAATTATTTCCTATAATTTTTTGGATGCTGAATCCAATTTCTAAATTGCTCCATCACATCACAATTTTGAGAAATTTGCAGTTAATGTTGTAAAAAAGAAGTATTTTTACGCACTTTGTCATTTTATAATTACGATGTGTCGTTAACATGCTAAAGAAAATTTATTGCAATCAAAATTAAGTATCCTTCAAGACTTTCAGCCTTCATAAGGAATTTTTTTATGTTAGTTGTAGTTAATAAGATTCATAATTAAATTTGTAGGCTCTATTATATAAAAGTTATGAATTAGATTTGACAATTTATCAAATAACTTTCAATAATTATATTTATATAAATTTAAAATTTTTTAAATCGCTGAATACACATTCAATAAAATTGATAAATTTAATACGATGGATTCGATATCGCAAATTTCAAAATCTAAAAAATATTCGAATTGTTGTACGAAAATGTGAGTACTTGATCGAAATTGAGATGAATGCAATTTGGAAAAAACGCGTATTTAATTTGCACGACAATCAAAACTTGAATATACGTCTTTGTAAATAAAAAAATACCATTTTTGTTAAAATTTTGAATTTCTTGGAAATATCCATTGTTCCTACTTTTTTTCTTTTCGTTCGCGTTCTCAGTGCCGTCCGCCTGTTCGACTAAAAACAAGGTGGCTATCAATTAGCAGTAATTAATGCAGGATCAAAGACTTGCGATCGAGTAGTCTGGGCCGAACATGACTTCCTGACATCTTTCCAGCCGCCTCTCAACTTGTCGCGTACGCATACTTGATGCTAATTAGCATAATAACTTACGTCACGGCGATATGGACACAATGTGATGATTGGTGCGACTAAATAAATAACATATCATTTCTGGACAACTATAAAATTATTTAAGTACTGTTAATCATAAAACTCTATTTTATTTTCTTACTATTTTTTATTTTATTTTATTTTTTGGGTGCTCTCTTAAATTACGACCACTGTGTATGTAATAAAAATATTACGTTAAAAATATTATGTTAAATCGTAAAAAAAAATAATACCATTTATACATGTGCAGCATTGACGATATTTTTATAGACATAAATATATACTACTCCCACGAAAGATATAAAAAATGAATTCAAGGATTACGAGCTTATGATGTCTTGAAACGTGGGTATTTCTTACGAAATATGTTATAAACATTCGAAAAAAATATATTATAGTCGAAAAAATATATTAAACAATTCTGTATTAAATTATAATTATTTCTACTTTCATTATTAAATGATATTTGAATGAGATTTGAATTTAATTGTAGATTAAAAGATTAACATCTCACACGATTCAAGTTTTTAACTATGTTTAGTTTAACATATTTTTTTATATTTTGTAAAAGATGTATAACAGAAGCATGTATATTCTTAAATTTAAATATTTTTAAAGATAGAAACTTTAATGCACGCGTTTTTAATGCAAACAATATTTTTTGCCGTTTTGCGAATATTATATATTTCAAATTCATATATTCAAAAATAATGCTCACGTTTTAAGACACATTCTGTACATAAGTAGGTAGAGAAGCGACTTATCTCGCGACTGGATGAATAACTCGTGTTATCTGGATTATCATTATCCTTACGCCTTCCTGTGCAATCAACGTGAAATACAACGTGCAAGGAGGATATGTACAAGATGAAATCTTATGAGCACGATCATGCCAATCGAGGAGGAAGAATCCACTATGTAGTATCCACACAAGTATTATGTACCTTGCTTGGAAACGTCACTGCGTGTACTTTACGAATGCCAGATCTCTGTGTATTAAAGGTGTTCTCCGTGCTTGTATTTATTGGCAGACTTGATCGTATTTCAAGTACGGACAGAATTGAGGCTCTTGCCGAGTGAGCATTAAGGATACGTGTTAACGAATACATAATATATAGCAGTAGCATATAATAAATAAATTTTCTAGAAGAATATAAATAAAAAAACGTGAATTCTACAATACTTAATTTACTTGTTTGTAATTTAATAAATGAAACAATCGATACAATTTAATAACAAAAATTAAAGAATTTTTCTTTATTCTGATAAAATTATTTATTAATTTAATTATAGTAAATTATAGTAATTTAATTATAGTAAAAATGCTCTTGTTGTAAAAATGTTTTTGTATAAATGAGCATCGTTTTAGAAGTGAGAAAAAAAGTTCAATTTGTAAAGTGTAAGAGAGAAAAAAAGTTCAATTTTTAGATATAATAAATTAAGTTATTGATGGGAAGTTATTGATGGGACTGTGTGTTATCGACATATAATTATAGATATTGTGTGTATGTACAAATTATAGATTCATTTCTTAACGAAATTTTAAGAATTATTTAGAATAAACGATTGCATTATTTTAAAGTGTTGTTATCAAATCAAATTTATCCAGAAATTTGCAAAATTTTACTGCAGTTATTTATATTTTATTTTTATTCATGCAATTTTAATAATATCTTTAGCATTTGAGCGGAAATTGTGAGCGCGAAGGCGTTTTGAATATTTATAATATACACAACATCAATTACGATCCACCTACATTTATCATTCGTTCGAGCATAAGTTATTTTAATCTTGTCGTTCTTCCTAATGAAATAACGTAGGAAACCATTTTGGGAGATCGTATCGCAAATATGAGAGAGAGAATTAATTAATGTTAGAATTATCACGTGGGTATGTAACCATTAGGTGTTGAAACTGGATTCTGTAGGTTAAAAGAGCGATACATTAATCTCCACACGTGATATATGCGCGTGCGAGTTTATACGGAGTAGATATATAATATTATAGTGACTTCTGGCAATATGAATACGATCATTTTGATCGTCGTTCGAACAACTTCCTCGTATCTGAATGCAGCTATTAATCAGTAACATTATTTTGATACAGGGTATTTTAAAAACTCTGACACAAATTTCATTGGATAGTAAATTTCAGAAAAAAACTTTTGTTAGGTAAATTTTGTTATAGTAAATTTCATAAGTTTTTGTTATGTTAAATTTCATAAAAGAATAAACTTTTGTTAAGGAACCTGTATCCTCGAATGCATTTTTAAGGAGCTACCAGTCGCGCGTGACGTTTGACAATAGATACAGGTTCACGTCCTTTGACTTTGTTTCGTAAAAAGATAAGAAAAATAAACAAAAACGGACTAGTATTGTTAGACGTCACGTGTAATGCTGCCACGCGATCGATTACGTACTCACAGTTGCTTTAAAGATATATAACTCTTTAAAAATGTATTCGAGAGGATACAGGTTTCTTAACAAAAGTTGATTCTTTTGAGATTTATTATCCTCTGAAGTTTGTCCCAGATTCTAAAATATCCCGTACTAGACATCGAGAATATGCTATAATAAAAGAAATATAATAAAAAAGCATAATATGTTAGAAATTTGGAAAAAATGTAGAAATATGATATCAGAAATATGATAAAAAGTTTGTTTAAGTATAAACAACGTATAAAAAAATAAATACCTATGCTTTGAAAGTAACATGTGATTTTTAAAAAATCGCTGATTTAGACGTAAAAGGATATACGTTACGAGAAATAAATTTTTTTGCATTAAAGGTGCGTACGGAAGGATGTACAATAAGAAGCCGAAGGCGCTGCGATTTCCGCAAGTAATATTCTTCCTTAGTGTATCCTCTCGAATCGTGGGAACTCTATCCAGCATCGTGCGTTTGCAGCTGTGCAACCATCCGCATCCATATTTGACTGTCTGCGAAAATACGCTCTAGCATTTTTTCATCCAATCAACCTCCCAATCGGATTCACATTTGAGTCTCATCATTCGATTTTCTTCTAGTTTGTAGATGTCTTAAAATACCACCTATCGTGTTGCTCGAAGCGCATATTCTTTTATTCGTCTCACATGCAATCGATAAACGAGATTAAAGGGATAATAGATTAGAGGGATAAGAAAATGAAGATAATGAAAAAAATTATAAGCTTCGTTGCAGTGTCGTTTATGAATCTTTTTTTCATTGATATTCTAGTCGCGAAAAACCATCGGAAAATTTCATTATAAAAAAACTTTTTTGATTATGATAAAGATGACTATAAGAGCATATAGATATAATATGAATATAATAGATAATGAATATATAATATGAATATAATAAATCAGATTGCTAAGTAATTTTAAGATATTATATTTATGGAAATTTATTGAATAAAACGATAATTATTGTCAAAATTATATATAATTTGCAAGTATTAGACGTTATTATTAATTTTTATTTATAAAAAATAAATAAAACTTTATTGTTAAAATTAAAAGCATATCATTTTTTAAAAATGAGATACTTAAACAGTTGTATAATTAATAATTCTATATTAATACATAAAATTGTTAAATATCTAAAAAATTTTAGAACAAGACTTTTTGGCTTTTCGGACCTTAAATAAGAAATTTATGATGTGTGTTTTACGATCTTAATAATATATACGGCTAGGTCAATAATGGGAAGTCAAATCAGGTTTGTGCAATTTATTGTTCTTCTTCTAGTTCTTTAAGATCTTTACAACATGCATCATGATGAAGTCTGCCATAAAACTTGAACCATGCGATTATGGTTCTTTGCTTGTTCCTCACTTCTACAATTCGGCAAGGTCACATAATTTCTTTTTTTTTTTTGCACCTTTCATCTTTCCTGAGTAACAAGACGTGTTTAGTAGTTACTTCGGATGATCATGTTCGTTCTTGGTAAAGCCTGATGATGGGCATAGCGTACGCGACATCTGCGGTAAACGTAT
>Ga0157364_1004113_pt1 | contig 14418 bp, 5 predicted proteins | sample AttsexASBM2_FD_111476 | JGI IMG/M metagenome (GOLD analysis project Ga0157364, IMG submission 111476) | Fungus gardens microbial communities from leaf cutter ant in Ribeirão Preto, State of São Paulo, Brazil - Atta sexdens ASBM2 | ecosystem: Host-associated > Fungi > Mycelium > Unclassified ... | reverse complement strand
GTGCATTAAGATACGTGTATTAAGAAGTGTTGATAATATGGTGGTATTGGAAAAGTAGAGTAATGCCAACAATGAAAACATTTGCGCGAGTATTCAATAATCTTAATTCTTATCCAATAAGCATGAAAGACGAAATTAGATATTGTACGATGAGAAGGAATATCTTTCATCAAGGAATGAGGAAAGGAATGTTCAATACAAGGCCGTTCGGAGCACGTCGAAGTTACGTGAAAATTGCACGGGAAATCGGTTTGCATTCCGCTTCATCATCGAAAAGGGAGCGTTGGCAATTTTGCACTACATTGCACTCGATGTTGAAACGCATCGGTTCTTTTAAAGACATTAATATATAGCTATCAGTTTCGTATCTCTAAAGCCCATTCTACAATTACGTATGAGTAGTTGTAAGTTGATGATAGTAAGAATTGATCACTCACAGTCGAATATTCTTTTCGTATTCTGCTATAATTGATCAATTCTTACTACAGCCTCTTACAATTACGGTTGACAGAATTATAGAATAGGTTTAATTAGTTTAATACTAATATTTGTAATTCCGAAATTTTCAGAATTTATCTGGATGAGAATTAAGAATTTTTTAATAAAATATCAGAGATACTTGAAGATAACAGCTTGAACTCGTCATCAGTTTTCACAAACGATAAAATATCATTGATATGTAATACAACGCAATATGTTGATAGAAAAGAACATAGTAGTAACAACTATAAAAGTGACAACTACACAAGTTTTATATGTAGAATTAATGTACATAGTTGAACTATTTTATAATGATTGCAACTATAAAATAATTTATACAACTACATTAAGTTTAGATATAAAATTTGTATAGATGTATAGATGCTTTATAATAATTTTCTCTAAAAGTACATTAAAAAATCGAAACGGAAGTATCGAGATTTCATCGCTATCCAAAAAAATGTTTGCGTTCGAAATATGTGAATACACTTTGCAACATTGGTGCCACTTAATAATCGAGAAAATTGCTATCTAATTAACATTGACATGAATCGATATACCTAATTATGATATATGATACAAAAATAAATGTTAATTTCGTCTCTATTTGAGATTTCAAACATTCTTCTTCGGCAATGTCTTTCAGAACATTTAATGGTATCGCGACGGACAAAATATCGATACCTACCGAAGCATCCCTGGATGTGCGCGACACGCACAGTGCATCGTCAGCATCCCTAGATATCCATACACATTCACGCTGCACATGCACAAACGCGTGCGCGCGTGTACATGTCGCACCGGTTTACGTCCGCCCTGCTATGCACGCAGCTTGGCAACAAGCGGACGGGTAGTCGGTTGCGGGGCAAGGTCGGCTCTTTCTCTCTCTCTCTCTCTCTCTCTCTCTCTCTCTCTCTCTCTCACACACACACACTCTCTCTCCCCCAACTCTATTTTATCCCAGATATATATATTTATTACGAAACTGCTGTACAGTATATCTCGCCGTGGTGCGCGTGGACGCGTTGAAACCCGCTCGCGCAGAAAATCACGACTCCAACACGTTCGCGGGAACTCGTTGCCACCGCAGAAATCGCGTATTCCGGTATCCCGCAAAAAAAATGCCCACGGAGCAAATATTTACCACGTATTCGATATATGTTAGACCCGAGAAAATCGGAGCATTGCGATATTTTTATATTTAAGACTGTTTTAAGTACAGTAAGATGTCATGAACTAATCAGGCAGCCGCATTAGCATCCTAAAATATTACTGAAGACGGTCTTAAAATAAGAATCATCCTTTCCATTTCATGACACAAGTATTGTTTTATCTTTGTTATTCTCTGAATGCTAAGATAGAATGATTAGATAGAATGATGTTGTGTTGATTTGTGTCATTAAATGGAAAGCATCCTGTGAATACTAATCTATATATATCTATATTTTTTCTTTTTTCTTTTTGCGAAACGTTCGAAAGTTGCACGATCATCCGCGATTTTTGCGCGTTCCGAAAGTCACTATAAAAGGTGGTGTTGCAATCTTCGTGTCTCTCACGATCGTGCGCGCGAGCTAATGATTCCTTGTACAACCTGAAATTGCCTTGAAGCTATATTATTCTCCAGCGGAAATTCGATTGTAAGATATCCGGATGTGTGCCGGAAGAGAAAAAATGAATTAAGAGAAAAAATGAATCGATTTTAATTTTATTTTGTTTTTCTTCGATTATATTAATAACAAACGTCTATTAATTGCAGAACTATTAGTTCTCCCGTTATTTATGCCTCCCTTGTACTATCAACAATACCGTCTAGTTCGCGTTAGATGTAAGTATAGCATATTGTAACAAAAGCAAATATCAACTTGTTGCATAGAAGAATCAACAAAAAGCGTCAGCATAACGTCAGCTGTTATTATCGTACGAAAATAACAGAGATTTAAGTATTAATATCCACCGATAAATTAAAAATCGCAAAAAATCTGCTGTATCTTGTTTAAAGCATTCCGCTTTATTTTCGTTGTAACGTACTTGATTACAATTATAAGTTTCATAAAAATAACAATACGTCAATAAACAATAAAGAAGTATTATAAAAACTATGTTAATCTCTTCATGTTCTCTTTGTATTCTCTTTATACACGATAAGTAATACAACGCAATAATGTATTATTGTAAGTATGTATTATTGTAATTCTGCAACGTCGGCGATGCGCAATCGGAAATTTACGCGATCGTAGTGCACAATAAACGTTCCCATCCGTGAGACAATGTTATTTTTAAAGACCTTTCAAGTATGCAGGCAGTATACATGTTTAACACCTCACTGCAGTTAAAGTCGAAAGATTTTCCCCGCGTAAAATTATAAGAATATTGTACGACAGATTTGAAACGTGTGTGAAAGCTGAATAGCCCTCGCTGTAAAACAATTTTCGGAATAGCGTGGGAACAGACAAACATCCGTGATATTTTCCTTTTGCGCATACAGGCTTTGCGACAAGTTTTGCGATTCGCGAAAGCGATTTTAGTGAAAGCGCGAGTGTCTACTGTCATTTCTCTGCTGCCCTATTCTTCCGCATGCTTCAGAATTTCGCCTATTCGTCTATTTCCAGTAGTTCCGTATTGTTTGAAAAAAATCACCGCGGCCCTTCGCATGTCACCATTTACAAGGAAATTATTATTGTCATGCGACGCAACGTGCAATTTTCTCTTCTCTATCGTTTTCTAATGTCTTCGTAAAAATAATAAAGTGATAAGCGTCAGATGATTCATTCTAAATGTCGCAGAAGAAATTTGTCGACACAGACTTGTATTTATAAACAAATAATAGTAAATAATATTAAGTGAAATAGATGGAGAATATTTGCAAACAATAGTACAATAGTAATTTAGGAAGTGAAGAAATTTTCGAGATTCCAATGCGAGTCAATTATAGTCATATAAATAAAACAATATAAAATAATCACGCAATTTCACAACATAGTAAGATTTAAGCCGGATGTCTCGCCAGTTCTTTTTATCCGGAATTGTGATGACGTTTTAGCACGCGATCATAAATATGCCGTTGCTTCTCGCGCACTTAAGAGCACGCCTGTATCTCAAAGCAGCGAAATCTAAAAAGAGCTATTTATAATTGCAGAGGCAATTATGCGGCAGTACATCATATTTCATTCTTGGTCGATTTCTCTATATTTCAGTTACAATTAGTACGAAATATGATTGCAGCTATCCGACTATCACGTTCAATCATCGAGTGTCACATTGATTAAAAATAAAATCAGAGTTGTCGAATATAATTAATAATAATATAATTAATTTAATTTCAAGAATATAAATAGAATTTACAGTCCATATTTTAATTTAGCATCGCATCGAAAATCAAATAATCACTTTCAAGTCGACACCAACTAGAAATAACAATAATATCAATGTTATTATTTCGTATTTAACAGTATAATTCTTTTATGTAACATCATGTGTTACATTGCATTTATATTATTAATGAAATTACATTAATCACGTTATTTGAGTTTGTATTGAATGAATTATTCTTCTAAAAGTTTCTTTAATCGATTATGTGTCTTAAAACAAAATAAAAATTACAAAAGTAAGCAAATTTAGTAGATGTTCCTCAATAAAATTATAAATATTTTAATAAATTCGCTTTTGTAATTTTCATCTCACTTTAAAATACATTGATCGATCTCCTGATATAAAAGTCATCAATATATAAATTCTACATAAAAATGTAAGATTTATATATCGAAGTCATTAATTTAAGGAACCGCCAACATCCAGAAATATCAAAAATTCAAAGCAGATGCAATGTTTACGAGCGAGCATCTCATGAGATAGCGTCATCAGTTTTTCCGAAATAATCGCATCGAGATTATCGTGGTGTCACGAGCGTCTGCTCGGTGCATGCCAGATAAGATAAATTTAACATTTCTTTTGAGTATTATACCTCTAGATGACCGACAGTGACCGAAACGGTCCCTTCATTGTAGTAGCGCTCTACCGCGTTACCTAACCTCTCTCGCACGCGCGCATGCGATCTAGCCTGTTCGTGTTCATTCGCGATGAAGAGGAAGAGAGCGAATTATTTTCACAACGCGCTGCCGCCGTAGCTCCGGGAATTCGTAATCAAACGAATATCTTTTTCCTCTTTCTCTCTTCTTTCTGTTCCTTCCCCCCCCCCTCTCTCTCTCTCTCCCTCTTTCCTCAAGAAAAATGTTTTCTTTTGTTATACTAAAACTTATAATAGTTACATTTTATCATAATTCAATTTTGTATACTTCTTAAATTTGCAGTATTTTTGTAACTTGTACGCTTGAGAGGATCTGTCCCAGAGTATGAAATAGATTTTTTCTCTCTTTCTCTTTCTCTTTCAGAAAGCACGGCTCTCGTATATTTCCGCGTGTTTATTCATTCCGACCCGGTCTATCCATTTTATGTGGTTCTCTACGTCGCGCGAGAGCGAGAGCGAGAGCGAGAGGAACGATCAATTCCTCGACCAGTTAACATCGATTAACTCCGTCAAGCGCCCTCCGACTGGTGCACACTACGGTCCGCACTAGATCCGTTAGGTACTTCATATATCTATAATCGAACGTATACTAATCGAAACAGCGAAGAGAAAACGCGAAATCGTTTGGGAACAAAACTGGCGTGCCTGTTTGTCGTCATCACTGCAACTGCGTGCAAATGAAAAACAAATAAATAATAAATTCGTATCGGTTATTGTGTTTAATGCGAAATCTAAGCTCGTCAACTTCGCGAAGCGAAGAAGGAAGTAAAATCACGAGAATAAACGAATAAACTGATATAATCTCATTGATTCGAGCTCGGATTTCGACACTGCAGAAACGAGAGTGACTTTTATACTTGTTGATGATAAAAAAATTGGAGCAAATCGAGCCTAAGGCAGGCACACATATACTTTCTCTCTTTTTGTGTTTTTTTTAAATTATTTTTTTTCATTTCTTCATTTAGTTTTTATTTTCTTTATTTTGTGAATTTGGTTTTTAATATTCTTTATACTTTTGTTATTAATCGTGTATTGTTTTCAGTGCTCAAGAGGATGCAATTCTAGGACACCTAATAAATAACGATCTCTATCTCTCTTTCTTTCGAGTCTGCGTGTTGCTACGGAAAATTTACCGCGTCCGTTTCACCGGTTAGAACACGGACGTCGGGCCCTCTTTTATTCCCAGCAGGTCCGGACACGCAGCTGCCTAAAGGACAAAAAGGAAAAGACAAAGTATCCGGACGCTCTCTCTCTCTCTCTCTCTCTCTCTCTCTCTCTCTCTCTCTCTCTCTCTCTCTCGCTTTCTCTCTCTCCCGGTGACGCTTGGCGCGATCAGAAAAATCGGGCAAACGCTGTGCCGATTGATCAAGCAATCCCGCGTGTATCAACCGCGCATTCTTCCTATTATCAAAGATTCTCTGAATTCACGCCGCGAATTAGAACGAAAATCTCGATTCCTGGTCTCGCGAGGACGCGTACCGGGTATGCGAGAATACGCGCGCCCCTGGGACTTTCTCCTAGCAGTGCTAGCACACCCACAGCGGCCCTGCGAGGCTCAGGAACGCCGACCGTTCACAGGCGCACTTCCTCGCCAAGTGAAACAATCCCTAGTTCTCTGCGGAGTAGGTTTGTCCGCGCTACTTGATTCAAACATATTTTCATTTAAATCGTTTACATTTAAAAGGATCCGTTCAAAAGGAAATTTAAAAGTATAAAAGTTTTTAAAAAGTATATTACATTATATCAAGAAATTTTTCCTCAAAAAGGTTTTGGAATGTAGCCTTGGACGTTAAAAAGAGAAAAAAAGAGAAAGATATTACTAACAAGTATAAAAAGTGTAAGCAATGTGAATAAATCCAGCTATTGGCACGCCATCAAAATCGGTATTTGTGATTCCTCACTCGACATCTCTGCTTCATTTATACATATATATATATATATATATATATATATATATATATACATACATATGTGTGTATGTATATACATTCTACATATAGCTGGGGATAAAGTATATAAATATAGAATGTATATATACATATATTATATACTATATAAAATTGGTCTGTTTTTTTCAATTGGAACTTCTGATGCATCATTTATTTTCTTCTTTTCTCTTGAACAGAAAAGCAAGAAAGATACAGAAAGTTCACCGAAGAGAACAGACCTGCGTATACATGTACAACGAATTGAAAAACGGACGATTGCACTCGAATAATAATTTAATCCGCAATCCGAAAAAATAGCCCGATTACTAATAAATCCTAAATACTTTATCGTCTCTGATATTTCGCGCTCTCATTCCGATCGAAGATTTTTTTTTTCTTCTCATCTCTCGTCTGAAATGTCAAGTCTCCCGACTCCGACATTAAAAAGTCGCATTTCCGAGAGATCGACGTTAAAAAGAAGAATAGAAAGCTGACGCTCCGAAGCCGCGAAGCGGAGGCCAAATGGCAAACGTCAGCCGTACACGGTACAATATGGTAACCGGCGCGGCGCGACGCATCGCGACAGCGGAAATGCGGCATGGCAGTCACAGCAGGCAGAGGGCCGCTTCTGCGTCTTACATAAGCTTCCGATCTCTTTCGAGCTGTCAGTTATTCGTCTTCGAATCTGTGCATATTTATTGCTTCCGCGCGACACGATGTCTCGTCATCGATGGGCGTATGTACGTTCACATATACGTGCACATCAATAGGTACGCGTTACGACGTGTATTTTGCTCCGTCTTGTAGATGGTATTTCTACGTGCGCGAAATACGGACGGTCGTGAAATGCGTAATATCACGCAAATGATCTCTCACCTGCGAGACGATACGTTGCGTGCCAGCGCTCGTGTCCACAACGTCAGTCTCGCTTGTCACACGGCAAAATCACACTTTTTTTCACACACTCATAAACCACATCTCGTTACGATCACAGTGTTCTTATTGAAAATGCGTTAAGAGAGAACGTGCGTTGCCGTTAAATAGGGCATTTGGCGTCGGGGTCGGGGATTTCTCGGACGGCTTCCGAAAGATGGCAGTAATGGCACACGTTTCGACAGTTTCGTAGAGACATTGTAGTAGAGATTGGCATAAGTGGCATAAACTAGTATGAAGATAGCTGTCGGATTAATACCTTCGATAATTTTAAAAAGCATATTCGATTGCTAATTTTTGCGTCTTTTTTTTTATTTTGTTTGCATATTAATTATTTTGAGTAGAAAATCAAAAATAAAATTTGGACAAGTGTAATCATCATTTTGAACCTTTATCTCATAATTTCATGGATATTTCGATGTTAAAACGTTTGTTAGTCTGCCAATTCCATGCATGAGAATATTATTTTCATTTTATCGATAAATTGTTCTGTATTCTATTCATTAATATCATGTAATTTATCTAGTAACTTTAGTCCTAGTTACTTCCAAGCGACTCGATGCGTATGTGCCATTCTTACTTAGGGTAGAATCACATGATGAAAAACGCTTGTAAAATAGAGAATAAAAGCAACCAATCAGCGTTATTCCGAATAACGCTAATCGATTGTTTCATTCTTTATTCCGCAACCCTTTTCCATATCATATGATTTCATCCTTCTGCCATGATTTTTTCCAAATGGATGGTGATTATTTCTTGTCCTTATTGCCTGTACTTTTCATTATGTTTCCGGCTTAATATTTTCAAACTCCGTGACTAAACGGCGCGCATGTGGCCGACGCCATGGTATAAAGCCTGAGGATCAATTGGATATGTACCTCGAAATGATGTGAAAATTATAAAAGTGAGAAAGTTCACTAGAATATTTATAATTGAATTGATCAATATCTAGCGAATTTACTTACTTTTGTAATTTTCATCTCATTTCACGATACACAATCGACTCTCAAATCTACCATTGCGTAAACATAATTGTAAATGATCATAGTTGCAAAAATTCATCAATCACATGATCAAATTCATGAATCAAATTCATATCATCGGATATTCTTCTCGTATTCTATTGTGATTCATCAATTTTTACAATTACAACTACGTTGACGCAATTGTAGAGCGGTCTTAAACTCATATACAAAAAAAGCAATAAGACGTAAGCAGTAAGGGAATTGGCTAATCACATCCGCTTTCACAACAGCAGAGTCAATGATCACGTTCAGTAGAGAAAACTAATCAGTTAGCGCTTAGTCATTTTTTAATGATTTTTGATTGGACTGATTTTTGTTTTTTTAGTTCTTCAGTCTATCTAAGTAGGAACTAATTATATTGAAGAATCATTAAGCGCTAACTGATTATAAACCAAATCCCTTTTTTGGCAATTTGTACGCTAGTGAATAAATTTTATTCTATATTCACTAAGCGCTAACTGATTAGTTTTCTCTGCTGCACGCAGTTAATTACGGAGTAATTGGCATTGACTAATCTCCATATATTACACATAGGCCTAATATATATGGCTCCTGCACATAAAACGCGACATCGCTATCGAACGGCAAAAATTGATGCGATAGCCAATTAATTTATTGTTTTTTCATAAAAGCGAAAGAATTGGTTACTGCGCTAACTTCCGCCACACGACAATCATATTCTGTCTGTGGGAGTCTGAGTCTGAGAGATATAGGCACATTTTGATCAGCGGACTCTTTTTGACTTCAGCAAACTGATATTATTTGTCGTTATTTTAATGTCGAATGACAATAAATAATATTATCTTGTTACCTGAAATTCTTTCTTTTTCTTTTTTTTTTATTTTTAATACAATATGCAAAAAAAATCATAAAATACATTACAATCAAATTACTTATGTACATTTTTAGACCATGGCAAATATAATTTAGCTTGTAGAGGTCCTCCACCATCCCTATTGATTATAATTGACCTCTTTTTTTACTTCAGCACGTTATTTGTTATAATTTTGAAATTAAAATAATATTAAACATTCACCATCATTTTAATGTCAAATGATGACAAATAACGTTAGCTTGCTACTTCAGTTCTTCCTTTTTTCTTTAACTTTTAAACCAACGTACTATACAAAAAAGTCATAAAATATATTACACTCGAATTACGTTTTTCATATAATTTGGTAAAAACAAATTAAATTTATTAATTTAGAGGCCCTCCATCACATCCCTTGCCGTCCCATCGGTCCTCTTTCTTTGACAATACCATAAAATGGGATAATTTTCGTCCAAAATCAGAATAAATTTAGTTTAAATTTTGAAATAATGTTTTGAAATAAAGAGATGTCCCGTGCCTGAAAATAGTTTCTTAAAAGAAACTAAAGATTAAAATAAAAAATATATTCATTTGTAATCACATTTTTTCTTAAAAAAAATCACAAAATTGATTACTTAACAAAATTTGTAATTTTAGTTTATTTAATGTAATTCACTTATCTTTAAACAATTGCTATCCATGTTCAATCCATTAAATCTTATTATTGTCAAAGCAGTATTAATATTAATTAATGAAAAAATATTAAATGAGAAGAATAAATTCTTGTTTCAGAACATACTATATTTAATTGATTTCATGATTAGACTTAAAAAAATTATATTGTCGTTAACTTATTGCCGAACTGCTTTCAGGGAATATAAAAAAAACCTTTAATTAATTAATTCCTTAAATAATTAATTTCAGCTCTGCAACGGCCGAGAATCCCTAGATTCAATAAAGCACTGAAATAGGCATCTCGGATGAATACTACGGAAATTGACGAGAAATAATTTTCCTCATTAAAAATTATTACTCTCCGTCGGTATGAATTATAATATTTAGTAATATTCACTTGATATAAGAAACAGCGATGAAGCACTAATTATCTATGAACGTGAAAATAACGTATATTTGCATTAATAAGATGGTTACTTTTTGCCGATAGTTTGTTTACATACAAAAATTATTGCCAACAGCTCGACTGCCTATATACACTTTTGCACAAATAAAAATTTTAAAAACGGAGTAATTTTTGCCTACATGTATTACTGCCTACAGTTCTGTTGCCTACATGCACTTCTGCGACAAATAAAACTTTTAGAAGCAGAGTTACTTTTGTCTACATATGTATTATTGCTTACAGCTCGATTGCCTACATATATTATTGCCTATAGTTCGATTGCCTACATATATTATTGCCTATAAACACTTTTGCACACAAATATAAAATTAAAATTAAGGAAATAATTTATATTTTTAAGAAATCTATCATATGAACAATGGAATATCAGCGTAGACAGTGTTCGTTTGGAATATTTTTCCAAAAAAATCTAACCCTAATCTAACCCATTTTTTGGTGTGAAATGGCTCTCATTTCGCATGGAAAGTCGTGAGCTGTAGGCAATAATGTATGTAGGCAATGGAGCTGTAGGCAATAATACATGTAGGCAAAAATTACTCCGTTTTTAAAATTTTTATTTGTGCAAAAGTGTATGTAGGCAATCGAGTTGTAGGCAATAATTTAGGTAAAAGTAAAGTAACTCCGTTTCTAAAATTTTTATTTGTGTGCGAAAGTGCATGTAGGCAATAATTTTTGTGTGCAACGAAGTGATGTAGGCAAACGATACTGTAGGCAATCAATTTGTAGGCAAATGGGATCCCCCCTGCATTAAGTTTTTACGATTTAATATATTTAATATGAATTAATAATAATTTAAGAATGCGGTTAATAAATATTTAATATACTTAGTGAATACGTTTCATCGTAAGAGCGAGGCAAAATAAGGCGTTTCGCGAATTCTGTAATAAGGTCTAATAAAAAAATTTGCAACTTCGCAAAAATATATTAAATTTACTTGTTAAATTATAATAATTATCTAAGACATGAATATTAAATTTCGTGAATAAAAATTGTGAAAAAATATATACTGTCATTGTCTTCAGTTATTATACATACCACATAAACTACAACTTTTAATTTAAATAAAATAATTTAACGAATTTTTATTAACAATCTTTTGGTAACAAAAAAATGTTAAAGATTTCCCAAAACAAATGTTTATTAAATACGCATTGATCTTTGTTTTAACTGCGATTATATAATAAACATTATTTACAATTATTATTATATAAATTACAATTACAATACATAGTATTTATCAAAGTTCTAGTATTATCAAAGTATGTAATATTTTACATTGTCTCTAAGAATTTATTTAAAACTAATAACATAATTTTTAAGTTATTATTATTATTAAAATATATCATTATTATTATATTAAAAATATAATAAACAGATGTAGTTATATATTATTATTGTACTTTATATAATAATACATAATTTAATATTTAATACAATAATAAATGTATAGACGTACTTATAATTATTATAAATAAGTTATTTATGTTTTGTTTATAATATGATCTTCCCAATTCTATTTTTCAAATTATTACACTCCTACCAAACCGAATCCCTACCTATCTGTATTCCAATCTATATTCTTATTTGCTCATATTTTTTCTTATCGATTTACCTACTCGTATATATTTTAACATAAAAAAAAAATCTTTAATTAAAATTGCGATGCGATAAATACGCGATAATTACTAAGGGAATTGATTTTTGTTGGTTAATCTAGCAGAATACCTGAAATCTATTTCAGCGATAAATCTAAGAATCAGAGTTTCAAATATACGTGCGTTTCAAATATACGCGATTAAAATATAATTTTAATTTAATTGTGGGATTTTTTAAATCTCATACATACTTATACAAGAAAATAGAGGAAAATAGAGAAAATCAAACAAATAAATAAATAATTTTGTATATTATCTTATATTCCACATGATCAAAATTTATTACTTACTTTCCGTTATATTCCTTCTTTTTTCTTCAGGTCAGACTTACCTTTCGTCGCATCTGACTATAGGTTTGATCACATTTCAATTAAAAATCGATAAGACAGAAATACATCCTTGCTGTCAGATTATTATCGCGGACAAACGGAATATTATATTCAATTCGAGTGTATATACACGAGAAGATCATTCGCAAAATTCAAACTAATGAAAAATGATTTTAAAAAGAATAATGATAATAATCGTAAAAATTGAACAAAACTGAAGATATGTTCACAAATTTTATTACTTGCACGAGAATTTTAAATGTTTCACGACACGCGTTGTTTTAACTTGAAATTTTATTTAAGTTTAAAAAAAATTTACTTGTTGTATTATATGTATATTGATACCGTTCTAAAAACTTTACACATTTCACGAAAAATAGAAATTTATAACATTCAAAAATCATAAAATAATAAAATAATAAAGTAATAGAAAATTTGACAATGCAACAGTGAAGATATAATGCATGTTTATATGAGCATCTTCAAAACATATCAAGTAAAATATACAAAATAAAATTAATAACATGAGATACGAAAAAACTAAACATATAGTATCTGATACAATATTATAATTAATTATCGTGTTACTACGAATAACATACATAAATAATTATAAGATTACCGATATAGATATGTTTCGTTATTTCACATTTCATATTCAGATTATTTTTAATATTACAATTGATATAAATTAAATTGTAAAATAAATTATATGTAAAATTACAATTACGAATAAAAGAGAACTGTTCAATCGAATCGGTGGATCAAAGTGTTATTCATATTTTTAAAATATTAAAATATGTATTCTGGAATATGATAGATTGGAGATATAGTATATATAAGATAAGGAGAAATAAGTCACAATCAAGTATACAATTATACATATTATATTGATAAGCAATATTCAAAAAACATTAATAATTAATATAAATGTGCAGTCTGCAGTTACATAATATATTAAGTTTTAAGTAATTGAACAAAGGACGTTAATAAAACTATTGATAGAACGGAAACATTAAGAAGAGTAATTTGATCACCAAATCAATTTTTAAATCTCTTTAAAAGTAATCAAAAGCAAAAATAAGAAACAATCGATGTAAACAAACGAACGAATTACAACTTCCGATTTGTAACAGTGATCAAATCGAACAATAATGATATTCGTAATATGAGATACTAATTCACATAAATCTTACTTTTTCTGGTAAAACATTTCCTCACTAATAATTTGACAACTTTAAAAATGTTATCGGTCATCAATCAATACTGAAATCATTAATAAACGGAATCCAAATCTAATGAGTAATCAGGATTTAATTCTGTAACAGGGAATCTTCATTTTCAACGAAGGAATAGGATTGCATGACACAATAAAAATCATTACACGATTCCATTAATAAATTATCTTTTACCATTGTATTATATTAGATATCTGCAAAAATAACCTTGAAAATCTGAATTTTTATAAAACAAAATTTGATATTGAATTAATTTCTCTTTCATATTTAAATACGTTATACATGTTTTAATTTTACAAGTGCTAGCATGTTTTTTCCGTAATTACGTGTTTGAACCATTCCATAAAACATATAAATTAAATAAAAAAAATTTTTTTCATAATTACGCAATGAAGTGTAACAAATTCTATTCTATTCTATTTTTTTTATAATTATTCGCAATCTCAACTATTTGAATTCCGCGATTGTGACAAAAAAATTTTTACATCTACAAATTTCCCCTCGATCATCCTCTCTTCTGCAGGAATTCTTTCTTTAGTTTTCGACAATTTCTCTTTGGATAAATTTTCATGTCCTCACTAAATATTCTTATTGCAGATCCTTCATAGCACGTACAGTGTGAATTGCACAACACATAATGTGACTGATGATTTAATATACGATAAATGAGAAGGATGCGAAACCAACAGTGACGTAGAGAATACGGCTTCTCGTGTAACGCTTAACGCGCATCTAACGTCGACGAGGCCTTCATAACCACAATACTCTGCGAACCACAATAGTCTGTGTCACACCAAGTGTGCAAATCACGCGGCTGATAGACGCGACGTGAGGCAATCCACTTTCTGGGGCGC
>Ga0157364_1004112_pt1 | contig 14421 bp, 15 predicted proteins | sample AttsexASBM2_FD_111476 | JGI IMG/M metagenome (GOLD analysis project Ga0157364, IMG submission 111476) | Fungus gardens microbial communities from leaf cutter ant in Ribeirão Preto, State of São Paulo, Brazil - Atta sexdens ASBM2 | ecosystem: Host-associated > Fungi > Mycelium > Unclassified ... | reverse complement strand
TTCAATCAAATCACTTTGCGCGTTTGACACTTGTTGATGGTACAATAAAGTGACGTATAATGTTAAATCTTTGTACTTCACACTGCATTGGTGCGCCATCTGTTTCTCAAATCGTCATTTCATACTTGTACACCTGATAAAATTCCATTGAAAGCAACACTTATATAAATGAATAGCTTTCAATGTGAATGATATTCCTATTGACAATAATCCAATAGCAAAATGTTATACCATTGACCGAATGATATTCCTATTGATGCGTATCCAATAGTAATTAATATAGCATTAATCAATAGTAATGCTGTGGATGTTTCTAACTCGAGAACTCCAAGAGGAATGCGGGGCGCAAGTGATTCTTCGGAGGGGGTATGATGTCATGCGGAGTGACAGACATCACAGATTTTGGGGACTGCAGTCACAAAACAACAAACATCACAAAAAAGAGAATATTGTGTCATGAACAAAAAACAATACAAAAAACAAATTGTTGTAAAACGAAAAATGTTACAAAAGCTATTCGCCGATATATGCTCCAACCGTTTTTCGGCCAAGATATGGCGTAATGTAATTTTTCTAGAAACAACATTTATTAATTATTTTAAATAAATACGATCAAATTTTATAATTAATTCAAGTGTCAACATCTGACTGCTATCGAAATCGATGATATTAAAACGCAATGTTTTCCTCCCTTGAAAAGAGCCTCCTCTCTTGAAAAGATTGTTTTATCCTTTTTTTTGGAAAGAGACATGACAATCGAACATGTTTTGCAATATGTTTCAAGGTTAGAAGTATAAATGTAAGTGAAACTCGATAGAATTGTATTTTCATAAATTTTTATGAGGGTGAAGCATTTTTTTGAAAACTTACTTTGAAAATGAGCGCATAATGCTTTACTTTGAAAAGAGAGAGTTACAGACGAAAATAAATTTAGTCTAGAAATGCACCAGATTATAGTACGTTGAAATGAGAGCAAATCGTCTTACTGTTAGTAAATCTTGTAAATATGGATCGAGATTTTAATCAAATAGAGCGCGATCTATTGAAGCGACCACTAAATTGCCTTGAAGAAGTGTTTCGCATGGATAGAAGAGTGTAATAAATTTATTAAAGCTTGAAGAATGCAATCATGTCAAGCGTCCACGGCTCTCCATTGGATACAGACAATCTCTAATCGCTACAATTGCACGATTTGAGGGTACAAAGACTCAATTAGAAAAACGATTTCTGCATTTTGGTGGTGATTACGCGAGCACTAGCAATAACAGTGACAATAACGTGAAAAGATCTTTTGTTTGGCAAGAGATCGATGCAGCACTTGAGAATCGAATTTTAATCGATGCGGTAACGCGGACTATATCGAGTCGCGACGATTTTTAGAAGACATCAGTATAGTGCTCGAGCGAATGCAAGACACAATAGAAAGACACAACTGCATAAAAGTGAACACGATATTTAATGGCGAACAGGTGGTAAACGTACCAATAAAAGTATTAATACTAAAAATTATAAACTCTTTCAAACATCGAACTTGTGTGAGTGGTACGAGCGGCATGTCATCGAACCCACATTGGCATCTCTCGAGAAGTTTCAAGAAGTTTCACCCACGTGACAGTGGGTGGGCGTTGTCGCGAATCCTGAATCTTACAATAAACATTAATAAGTGTAATCCAATGCGCGTGGGATGTCGCTCCAAAGAGATAATGACAAAGAGAGCGGTGATTAACGTGTGATCGATGGATAATGCATGCTTCGCATGGTCGGTGGTCGCCTCTCTGTACTCAGTCGAAAGAAACGCGAATCTTCCTACCCACACTATATATATATATAAAGTGCTGAATTTTTTAAATATAGAATTTCCTATAACATTAAAAGACGTAACGAAATTCGAATGTCTCAACGACATGTCCATTAATGTATATGGTATCGAGGGACAGAAAACACTAAACGTTCTCCCGATATGACTCACTGACGACAGAAAGAAGAAACATGTGAATTTACTAGATGCATTTGCAAGATCCGCGAGACGACAATGTGAGTCATTTCATATGGATCAAGAATCTGTCTTAACTTATGAGTTCGCAATTGAGTAAACATCATGGTCAAAAAAGTATATTTGCGATCGGTAAGTATATAATTAATAAAGCGAATTTTTTCTTTAAAAAAAATTAACATTATTTTTATTTGCAGCTATTTACATTATTTACATTCCACGAGAGATGCAGTCACATATATTATAGTAGATTGCCGATGAATAAACGACTGCGCTATTCGATTACCGAGCAATGACGACAAGTGGCCAAATTTTAACAACTATAATAAGACGGAAGTTCCATTTGTTTATACTGATCTAGAATGCATCGTTGAGAAAACTGATAGCGATCAGGAAGTATCTACATTCACGTACAACATCATCAAGTATTTAATATAGGATACTACGTGCGCTGTTCATACGACAATTCGCTATCAAAATATCGATTTCGTCGAAAAAGCATAAAAAAATTTTAGCAGCTAATGTCTCCATAGAAACTTTGTCGAGCGAACAGTGGGAGACATTGCGCAGCGCGACGCATTGTCACGTGTGCGAAAAACCTTTCACGCTAGACGATAATCGAGGAAACGATCATGTCATTTAACCGTCGTTACAGGGGTCCCTCGCATTCAAATTGCAATTTAAATTACAAAAACTCATATTTTATTCCCATAGTTTTCTACAATTTATCAGGTTATGGCTCACATTTTATTATCAAAGAAATAGCTACAGCATATGAAGATAGTATAGATTTATTAAAGAAAAATATATATCATTTACAAAAAAAGATACCGCTGAAAGATCAGATTCGCGAAATAACATAAAATTACGATTCATCGATTCTTATAAATTTTGAAGTATCAGTCTCGATAAATTAGCATCCTTTCTCAATGAACTTCGAATTTTTACAATGCGAATTTCAAAATTTGTCTGAAGAAAACTTCGAGTTACTGATATGAAAAGGGATTTTTCCATACGAATACATTGCGCTGACAAGCTGCAAGATATGCATTTACCACAGCGCAAATCATTCTACAGTTCCTTGACTGATGACACTATAATATCCGAAAGCAATTACGCGCATGCCGTGAACGTTTAGCAATAGTTCTCTGTTCAGACCTTGGGTGAATACAGCGATCTATATTTAAAAACGGACGTATTGCTGTTAGCGGACATATTTGAAAATTTTCGCGACAAATGTATTAAAACGTCTCGAACCTGCGTATTATTATACTTTATCAGGTTTTACGTGAGACGCAATGCTGAAATATACACGCGTAAATTTCGAACTGCTCATTGATATCAATATAATGATGTTTATCGAGCGCGGTATACGCGGTCTTAGTCAATGTTTCAGCAGATACGCGCGAGCCAATAACAAATATATACAGTCGATCCTTCTAAGTACTTGATATACTTCGATGTTAATAATCTATGGATGAGCGATGTGTCAATCATTGTTATCATACGCCATTTCGATGGCGGATCGATAACATCTCTTCACTTTGACGTTAACACGATTGCTCAAGATTCGTTTACGTGTTACGTTCTTGAAATCGACTTAGAATATCCGGAACGTTTGCACGAACAGGTTAATGATCTATCATTCTGTCCGTGATAAACCACCTGGCAAACAGCAGGATAAACTTTTAGCGACTGTGAATGACAAAAAACATTACAATATCGCTACATGCAGCAGTACCTGCGTCATGGTCTTCGTGTAACAAAGACGCGTATTGCAATTCGCACAATCACCATGGCTTCGCGATTACATAGAACTTAACACAAAATTTAGAACGTTTGCAAAGAGTGGCTTTGAGAAAAATTTATTTAAGTTAATGAATAATGCAGTATTTGGCAAAATCATGAAGAACATGATTTGTCAATGCGCAATCACATCGATGTAAAATTATTAACAATGGGATGGATGATACGACACAGAGGCAATGATCGCAAAGCCGAATTTCCACAGCAGAAGTGTATTTTCTGAAAATCTGATAGCAATTAAAATTCGTAAACTTAAGTTGAAATTCAAAAACTTGTAAACTTAAGTTGAACAAACCGCAGGAATGTATATATTCGATATATCGAAGGTCTATTTGTATGAATTTCACCACGAATATATGTTACCGCTGTATCGCAAAAAATGTGAAATTATATACACAGATAGCCTCATATATCGAATATGATGACGTTTATGAACAAATTAAGCACGATATCACTAGGTTCAACAAGTTTTTCTATCGATTATTCTATCGATAATGTGTATGATGTACCATTTACGAACAAAAAAGTGCTTAATGAAGGATGAAGATAATGGCGCAATATTGATTGAATTCGTCGGACTCAGAGGGAAAATGTATGCGTTGAGGATAAATAGTAAAAAGGACACTAAAAGCGCGAAAGGTGTCAAAAGTAGCGCGAACTATAACATTCGATGATTACACCCGATATTTAAACGATGAAATTGAAATGACGTGACAACAGTTATATATAAGATCAAAATTACATCAAGTATATATCCGAGACGAAAATCGCTCTGAGTTCGTACGACAAACGATACATCATACGATACATAATTCAATTAAAACATTACCATGGGGACATTATCGAAGGGCAAGTCAAATTTTTAGAAAAACATAGTAAAACACATTTTTTTGATTGATTCATTTTTATTTCTGAACAAAGTCTCCTTTCAGTTCGATACACTTGATCAAACGATTCTCCAACTTTTTCAAGCCGTCCGAATAATATGATTTGTCCAATCCTTTAAAATAAGCCTCTGTTTCGGCAATGAACTGCTCTCTGGTGGTAAATCTCTTTCTTCCATTTCTTCAGATTTGGAAACAGAAAATAGTTGCAGGGGGCTAATCTGGCGAATATGCTGGATAGGAAGCAATTCTTAACGGAATTTGTTGAATTTGGCCATCGATGCCAGGCATGTGTGAACCCGTGCATTGTCTTGATGGAAGAGCACTTTCTTCTTTACCAAATGGGGATGTTTTTTTTTTTTTAAATGTTATTGAAATAAGATCCAATAAGGCTGCGTAGTAATCGTTTGCTTTGACGGAAAGGTAATCGATATGAATTATACCGCGTACAAAAAACTGTGTGTCATCACCTTTCCGGTCGACTTACGGTCTTCGTCTTCTTCGGAGCTGATTCACTCAGTGAAGTCTATTGTTTTTGACTGTTCCTTCGGGTGTGAAGTAATGGATCTATGTTTCGTCCAATAATGAATCGACGCAGAAATTCATCTGGAAACATCTCCAAACTTTTTAAAATCGTCACACGGTCGCGCTTATGGTCCAGTGAGTAAACGTGGCACCCATCTTGCCGGTAGCTCTTTCATACCCAATTATTTGTGCAAAATTAAAATCACTGTGCCATGTGATATGCCTGTGGCCTCGCGCAGTTTTACTCGTCGATCAGTCAAAACAATATCGTGGACTTTATCGATGATTTCTGGCAGCCTCAATTGGACATCCTGAACGAGGTGTATCACATGCAGATGTACGACCACGTTTAAATTCATTCACTCAATTGTATACAGTCGCAAACGCTGATGCAGATGTGCTATGAACATTATTCAACTCGGTTTTGATTTCTTTCAATGTTAAATCTTTCATATGTAGATGTTTGATTACTGCACGAAACTCGGTTTTTTCTATTTTGCAAAAAATACAAAGATTGTTCACTTTAATCATCTACAGAAATGAAATCATGCAATAAATTCTGCTCAAAATTTGACAGTAATCAGCTGAAAGATGCTACTTGTCAAAAAGTAATATGACATGACACTGCGAGTGCCCTCTAACAGATTTTCTAAGAACTTATTGACTTGCCCTCATACCTTTGTAAAAAAGGTCGTATAATTGTATTATTGAAATATATCACATTATCGAATAGTATAACCCTAAATAATTATTGTATATAGTATTACATTTATATAGTATTACATTTATAGTAAAAAAATAAAGATTTTTTTATATATTAAATTGAAAAAGGATTGGTATAAATAATAAACATTTCATACATCTTATGTATTTCATATATTTTTTATATATATTTTTATATTTAAAATAAATATATTTTTTATGAAAATACAGTGAATTAAACTATATTATCCTTATGTATCCAAGAATGCTATGCGATGCATCGAATCCCAACTATTTTATGTAAACCTCGTCTCCTCTCCTGCACAATATTTTCTCCACGAGATATACGTCCGGATAAGCGCGATGTAACTCATAGAGCTCCAAACGACTTTAAACACCTCCAATATGGTCCAATTTGGTATATATATCTTCTCAAAGACAGTTTTATATTTGCTCAAACAAATCACCTATTTTGAATTTCGCCGAATCCGCGATCTTTATGTTGCTGTCGTGGCTAAGAGTTTTTCAGCAATCACGGGAGTAATGTCGACGAATCGCATATCGGTCGTTCAATGCTTGCGCGTGTTATAATCTGATACAAGCTGCGACAGCGCATTGATATAGTTTTCGTTAAGTGTAAATATCTTCTATATATCATTTTTTAATGTGCGATTGAATCGCTCGACGACCGATGTCTTCATTACAGAGTACGTTGAAATAATGATGTGTTTTTTCAAGAGCCGTTTTACATCAACGTTGTAAAATTTTTTTTCCTATATCAGTCTATAGATTTTTTGGATAGTTCTTGCTCTTTCGAATTATCTCGAATTATCAGCGATAGCTTCAGTCGTCTCGCTTCCACTTTTATTCTTATGACTCACGCATACTTGCTCGATGACGGTGAGTAATGACCTCTGTTGACGCGAGTAATGGATCCATCTCGATGTCAGTCTGCCACAGATCATCTTATCCCCGGATTATGACGCGCCTTCGCGGAAAATTTCTTCTCGCCGGAGCGTACAATTCCTCTAGCCGATGTCTTTCGGAGTTATTGTAATTTTTCCTCTTTTTTCATCGGATTTCTTTTTCATGATTCGGCGTATGATATGCACGATACAAGAAACAAAGAAAATTTTTCTCTCAATATAACTCAATTGACCCATTTCATGCATACGCAGTTTAATGTATAATGAGACCGGCTTCGCGAAGTTCCTCGATGATCGACAGCTTGTTGTCGTGAGCGTTGTTGCGCGCTCGGTACGAAACATCGAGCAATCGTAGACGATCCGCTAGTTCGTTGGGATCGTTCCAGTGTACGTAATCGATCGCGCTGTCGTTGCATGAGGTAATCCCTTTTCAGATTTCTTCTGTTTCTTGGTCGCGATCGACATCAATTACGCGCGATTACGTATCCCCTATTGCTCAATACTCGACCCTGCGAATGATGTTTGTGCGCGTTTATCGCTAGCAGCATACTCTTGTGTTTATCGTCTTCCGTATAGAGGAGATCGTCGGGAATTCTCTTGAAAATCAACTAAAAACTGACTGTACCGGCGTATCTTACGCCGTCGATAATTATGTTGTCCACGTCATCCACGTCGAAACATTTATTGCCAAAAATCAGTCCATCCTTGTGTACACGCTGTACACGTAATCTATACCGCTCTCTTTATCTTGCGCTCCTCTTAGAACAGCCTCGACGTACTTTTAATCCAGCGGGCCGAAAGCCGGCTCGTAACGCCTGTCGACTTTCCGACATTTGCAGCTCATTTCGAACCTTCGTCGCTAGTGAGTCTTCCGTCATTTCGAAAACATTCTCCAACGACTCTATCGTCGGTACGATTTTGGCACGCGGGGTGTAGATTGTCGGTTGTATATGATCGTGCAATTGATCATTGGATTTACCCAGAGTCACGGAATGTTCGAATGTCTCCTTCATTTCTTCTCCCTCCTCTTGCTTCTCCTTCTCCTCCTTTTCCTTCCTCTGACTTTAGAGGCAAACTCTACGTTATCATCGCGTAATTCTCTCTTTGTCGCATGCACGCTGTCAACGAAAAGTCGCAGCGGTTTAATAAGAGGTTTAAAATGTCTGTTTAACGTGATATTTTCCTCGATTCTACCAGTCTTCAGAGCGCAATGTTTTTTACGAATCGACTCGCTCGTCTTCTCGATCTCCCTCACGATTTTTTTACGCTCGCAAACATCTGCCATGTTCGTCTCTGCCGAAGTATCGACAACGGCTGATCACATTACGCTATCGCGAACTCATTAAATCCTTTTCTATATCTACCATTTGTAACGCACTGTTCTTATCTATTACTAGAAATCCATATTCTTTTGCCAACAACATGGCAGAATTCATCGTATGACATGTCGATATTTACATGATCGTTGTAAACGTGTTTCAAGTTGGTATCGTCTTATTTGAATAAGATCAGCAGGTTCGCGTTCTCACATATAAGATGTTAGGTATCCTCGCGTACGTCTGACAGAGATAGAAGCAATCGACGTTCGCGTAGCGACCCATCGAAAAGTATTCTTTTACCGCATCCTGCTTGTCGCATGCTACGTCATCAAAAATAAAAATAGATTTTGGGCGTCTTGCTCGGTGGAACGACGTCGCTGTTGAAAAACGTAAAATAGCCGATTTCGGCGATAGACATAAACATATTTTCGAGATATTGATATTTTGGCTATTGCAACGATTTTGAATAGACACACACGTTCTCGAAACGTTCGGGCTCTCGATCAAGCAAATGAGAACATTGGTTTTACCGCAATTCGGGTCGCAAATAATCGCGCGTATAGTACTCGGCAGCATTTCACCGTGCTTACGCTTCTCCATCTATTGCCTCCCATTATTCGCGATTTCGTGTCGCAGTTCGTGACGCATATCAGCAATTGCCGAATTTCATGCTCATTACGGGTTGTGCGCTCTTGACCGCCTATTTAAAGACGCGCGAATCCGCAAGTCGCCCAGTAACAAAATGTATCTCGCGCTATGTTAGCCTTTCGACATTCAGAACTTGAGCGCTGAACAGTTGAGCTGCAGTATATACGAAAGTTATACTCTTACGTGTGTACGGTGACTATATCGACTATGTGTGGGACAAACTTCCTGAACACAGACGAATTTGAAGGAATCGTATCCTTGCTGCGACAAGCATTACAATCAGCCGTGGACACACATCGACAGCTCGGCACCGAAGATAAAGGACTGTAGCGAATGTCGGCGTCGCGCGACAGTCTGCTGAATCAAGCGATAAACGCGCTTCCTTTCGAGTTACATATCCCGAGATATCAGTTTTGCGGTCCGGGCACTTGGCTTACGAAGCGATTAGCTAGAGATGATACGGGCATAAATCCGCTGGACGCGATGTGCCGAAAACACGACATTGCGTATTCTCGGAGCAACGACCTCACCGATAGAAACGCGGCGAACAAGGTACTCGCCAATAAAACTAGAATGCGTCACCACCAGAGATTCGACTCTGAGTTAGAGAGCCGCCGATGCTGCCGTTTGGACAGCGATGAAAACCAAGACCAAGATCGCCATGAGCATGAATCCGAAGAAGAAGAAAACAACGAAAAAAAAGACAACAAAAAAACGGATACTATCGATGGCTATCATAAGCGGCGCATTACCTTTTCTGCCAATGTTGGGCGCGTCAACTCGAGGAAACTGCAACGTCATGATCGCGCGATGGAACAGGGCTGCAGACTGTATTTCAGCCTCTATAAACGTGGACAGGATGTAGCAGCGAAGAAAAAAAACGCCAAAAGGACGATAAAAATGCCCACGGGTGCAATTAGACATACGTGCTCGCGAGACGTATGCGCGTACTTTAGAGATGTTTTTATGCGTAACGCGTTACCGACGAGTGGCGCATTGAAACGAAAGCGGCATCGTGAATCTAGACGATGCGATAGGACCAGATACTCATTGGGTAGCCTATGTGAAGAGGAATAACCGCGTAGTGTACTTTGACAGTTTCGGTAATCTTCGACAGCCTAAGAAACTGGTGCGATATTTCGGAAGTGTTACGATGATAGAGTACAAATGCATGTCTTATCAGACGTACAATCAGAACTTGTGCAGACAAATATGTTTGCGGTTTCTACGAACGGTCGATGCGCGCGAATTTATAAAATCCGATGAGATATCGCGAAATCTCAGTATTCATCGAACGCTTTTTCTGTAATGTCGTTGACACTTACACTGAACGGAAAAAGCAGTGTCCTCACGGCAATGTCCAAACTACTTTCCTGCCATAGAGTTGTGTGACAACTACGAGCTCGGTCTGATGATCTTTGAAACTTATCACACAATACCAAACGTGAACGAATTGAGCAATAAATTTTATTTCGGCAAAGATGACGCAGAAATTACAATTTCCAAGGATTCGTATGAAGTGCGAGAACACAACATAAACGAATTTTTGAAACGATTTTATGGAAACGTCCGCGCCGCGACGCACTTGAAATCGTTGACATAGTACGTAGTAACAATAGCAACAATGACATCGATGACGATGGCAAAGATGGAGAATATCCGATAACGTTCCGCGCAAACTACATGATGAGATGCGAGATTAGATGCGCCTACAGAATTAACTTTAACAAGCACAAAACGTTGGATCGCTGCTGGGATTCTCGTCAAAGCGTATACTGCGATCGCGAAGATGACACGAATCGGATGTGTCGATCAACATAATGAACGTTATCCGCATAGAATGTAACGTGGCCTCGGATGCGTACAACGGCAAATACACACAATACACGAATTTTCGCCGAGCGTGCTGCCGGGTATAAGATGTCGGAATAGCCCGCGAAAATCATTTACTTGCTGATTACTACACGGAGCATTATGGATCTAATGATACGCGTTGTCGACGGACAACTGCTGCGTCAAAACGGACAATTGCTCGATTTTCGAGGAGAAGAGATCACCGTCAGATTATATGTGCGACGACGACAGTGATAGCGCGAGCGTGAGATATCGTGTTGAACGGAGCGAAGCGCAGAGAGATAACGCATTCTAACATCACCACTCGACAACATTCACTCATTCAGCTGCATCAGAAAGAAGAAGCTTAGCCCGTCGAACGTTACATTTTTTAAATCTTTGGGGATCACAGTACACAATTTTCGAGATGACTGATATTCTAAACATCAAGAACGATTCAATCTTCGACGATTGCAACGTAATGTTTAAGACTCACACGTACAATCCATTTGCTAACACAACGTTTGAGTATAAGCGAGATAAGAATATCCATACAGCAACAGGATTTATACACGTTGCCGTGCGAAAGCTTTCTATATGTTGAGGAAAAACTGGTGAGGAACAGAGAGATCCAAGGTACTACCGCGGTATTGGCAAATAATTGCATCGCGTTCATGTTTGATGAAATTTGATACGAACTCAACGGTGTGAAGTTTGATCGCAACAGAAACGTCGGAATTACCATCAAGAACTACGTATCGACATATAACAAATCTTTGATTGCGCTGAACGCTGGATGGAACACTAGGTCTGACACAGAGGAAGGATACTTTAATTTTTGTGTATCGCTCAACATGCTGTTGAGCTTTTGTGAGAATTACAAACATGTGATCGTCAACGCTCGTCACGAGTTGATATTGATAAGATCGCGCAACAACAATAATTGTCTGATTAGAAATCCGGCGACAAACCCGACGCTTGAATTATTCAAAGTGCAGTGGCGAATGCGCACGTATTATTGAGCGAAATAAATAAGCTATCGATGCTATGAGCATTGGAAAATGGTCGTTATCTGAGCATAAGTTTTCGTTCGTGGAATTTGTACGAACATCCTCTGTTACACGACCAAACATTCATGGGTCATCAGAAACGGCTACTTAACTCGAGAAGCCACGATACGTTATCTTTGCTCTACAGACCAGTCGAAAGAACAACATATTGCAAGATGCAAGCGTGTTCGACGATTGTAATTTGAGTAACGTGAAACTCTATCTAAATTCAGATTTTTATCCTTACAATGATTTGAATTTGGATTTTGATATATGCCATCCTTTTTGATATGTACGCTCATTTTCATAAAGCATATTACGGAATCGATTACTTCGAAACGCTACTCTTGTTTGTCGAGAAAGGATTTTTGCAGTCATTGACTGCTCGCGACAAAACGAATCCGTCAAGAGCGCCACCGATGTACGCATAGAATTTGACTGCAAGGCAAATGTGCCTGCAAATACTACAGCATATTATCTTATCATACATGATCGCGTGGTTCAGTATAATCCGTTAATCAACGTTGTGCGCAAAATCACCTAAGTGCTTTCTCCGATACGCTAAAAAATATATGATTCATCGAAATCGATCGCAGTCTCGAAAAATTGTTCGCCATGACTGTATCAACATTTGTAGATCTGCAAAGATTAATCGTTGGAAAGAAATTTATCATGAAGGAAGTAGCGGTGTTGAGAATGAAATCATTCTCTCTCATTACATTTTTACATGTCCCATGCCATAGAATTTCTTGACAAAATCTGAAAAGTATTGTGCTTCCTGATTGAGTACTTATCACCGTCGATTGCGATGGGAAGATAGGATGATCCCGTCTTCCCATTGTAGAATGGTGAAACGCCTGATTACGTCGACTATAATTGGCGCGGAAGAAGATGACGACAATAAAAAAATTAACTAAATAAATGCTCTCGTTATACGTTAAAGGATGAAAAGCTCGAATGGTTGGTGGATACTCGATAGTAACGATTTGATCATTGAGACCCTGGATGCTGATTACGAAGATATAGAATCTTTGAATAATCTAGATGTTATTAATACTATGCGATGTGTAAAACATGTTAAGAATTGTGCGTCGCAAAATGTATTTAAGATATATAATTGGTGATCGCAACGTCAAAAAGGAATATATTAAGTTTAAAATAAAATATGAGGTTTTTTAAAAATACGTTTTAAATTTCTTTCCCCTTTTCTTTCCTTGTAGTTAAGAATTAGTTAATAATAGTTGTTGAATAGTAGTAGCAGTATAATTTAATAAATATTGAATTAGTCGATAAGAAAGTGCGCTTGGTTAGCTAGTGCATTTGGATTATTGTACATTAATAAAGATATTATCATAATTAGCTACTTATATTCACAAAAAATATTATCATAATTAGTTATTAAATCATATCATTAAATATCACATCTATTTAATTAAATTGCGTGCGAGAAGAAAAAAAAACTCTCTATCTTAGATTCCGCACTCCCTTGGACATCCTCTCCCACACGCGCGCACACACACACACACACACACACACACACACACACACACACACAAACATACATATCATACATGCACTAATACATTGTTCTTTAGAACCACCTATTTATTCTACTTTCCTGCAAAAATTATCCCCTCCCTTGCAATTTGTAATTAGAGCTGTACGCAATCTTTACACATTCAGTATTGCTTTAGTCGCTTGTACGAAAAGTTTTAAAAAATCCCTTCTGTATAAAAATAGAAGAGAGACACAAGTCGCATATTCCAGCCCTCTATTTTATTTGTGTGAAGAAATTACATCATAATTTTAGATTAAAAATTTTTTAATTTATTTTTATACAACAACAACAGCAATGTACTCTGCTATAGGAAATATACGAAAAAAAAATTATTACGTTCCACTTCAGAATAATGATGAAATTCCATCATTTACGAAAAGATGTACTAAGTAAGTTTAAGAATTTCCCACTTTATAAGTTTTTAAATTAACTAATTAATTATTTAATTAATTATTTTAATTATTTAATATTTCTTTCATACTTTTTTTATAGCGCGTCCATTGTGCGGTTCGTATACTAGGCAGGAAATACGCATTGATACGTACGGGGTATAAATTTCTAGAAATTTCATCAATGGTATCAACATTGATTCACCGAGCTACGAGGAGATAATCGTGGAAACGAATTAATATTACCTATCGAAACATGGAAAGGACTCTATGAACAACGTTGGAATATTCAAAATTGTCTTCGGAATCATCACAAGGGTAATTATATTAGATTTGCGATTCAGTACAATTGAATGCTAAAATTGTATGCTTGGAATCATCCGATGTACGTTTAATGATGACTGAATCAACAATATTGTTTATTTTCAACTTAGATCAATGCATTGAATTAGCATTCGATCAATTGGTTGATATCGTCAAGAAAGTCGATACAAAGTTTATACGATTCTCGAATATCGCATCCACTGTAATAAACGCTAAAAATGTACCAAATGTAATATGTGCTAGCGATTACTTTGAAAAAAATCAACTCCTCGACTGCGAACTGTTAACTGTAGTTTTTTATACGTAAGAAAAAATTATTAGGTGCACAACTTTGCTTCCGCTGTTTTCCTATAGATGGCTTTAGCGGTAAGTGGTGATCGAAATAAATAGATCATAGACGTCATACAATAAACTTGGGCATCTGTCAACATAACCCCATAGAAACATTAGTCGATTTGTGTCTGC
>Ga0157364_1004111_pt1 | contig 14425 bp, 4 predicted proteins | sample AttsexASBM2_FD_111476 | JGI IMG/M metagenome (GOLD analysis project Ga0157364, IMG submission 111476) | Fungus gardens microbial communities from leaf cutter ant in Ribeirão Preto, State of São Paulo, Brazil - Atta sexdens ASBM2 | ecosystem: Host-associated > Fungi > Mycelium > Unclassified ... | reverse complement strand
TGTGTGTGTGTGTGTGTGTGTGTGTGTGTGTGTGTGCAAGAATAGTACATAAATAAAATAAATGATTAAAAATTACACAGAAAAAAATTACACAGAAGTAATAACCGCATGAAAAATAAGAAAGTTTAGAATACGTTCCAGTCGTATTACCAACTAAAATAACATAATATTAAAATTAATATTAAAATTAATATTAAAATTTAGCAGCAATGTAACTGTTATGTAACGTCATGTGTTATATTATATTTATATTAAGCAAATTATAATGATAATTGCTTCTTCAAACTAAGTCAAAATAAATAAACATTGAAAAAGACATATAGGCCAAATCACAGAATGTTATTGCACGATATCTATTTATCAATATTTAAACTACATTGATGTTATTCGACTGTTATCTACAAATCCTTAAAATATAAAAATTAAAAAGCATCATGCTCACGTATCCATTTTATTATCAATGTTTTCATTTCCACTTGATGTACTGGGTCGGCTGTAATTACATATTCCATATTAATATATTTGTATTAATTAAGGCAATTTTCGGAAAAATATAGCAAGAGCGAAACAAATAAAAGTAAATACTTATATAAATTGATCATTTACATTGAAATGTAAAACTAGTTTATACCAAATGTTAAAATAAGATATAACTAAGATATATTATTCCAGTATTTTATTATTCCAGTATTTTTTTGACAAAAACAGCATTTACAATTATATTTTTATAGAAATTTTTTTAATTAATTACAGTTTATTATAAAAATAATTTTCTTACGTGAACAACATCTCCTCATCAAGATCACTGTCATGCTCCAATAACGATTCCTGCAAAAGAACAGTTTAAACATATGTCAAGTTTCCCGCCAAGCGTGACATCATTTCCGAATACTGCGTGTTCTTTGATATACATACACCAATGCGACAATAAGAGATACTTACTTTCTCATCTTTGTCCGCGGTTTTGATGTCCTCTTTGGATAAACTGCGTTTACCGGATGACAACATATTCTCAGGAAAATAGGCCCGCGTTTCACGCGCAGGCTTTAAATAATTGATTCGCACACTTAAATGATTTGTTGCAACGATTAGAATTTAACCTTCCACGAACACTCGGCCATTTTGACAGAAGCTATTCTGCTTTACCGGCCTCATGATAGTCATAAGGTGGGATGCAAACCGCAGATCAATAGAGTAGATGGCACCATAAGCGATATACAATAATAGAATAAAATTATTTTTTGTTTCGGGGATGTTGAAACTGTCTATATTATCGATAAAATTAGCGTTTTTAACATTTTTGTTCCTGTCCAATTTTTTCACAGTTTCTGCGTTGGTCGCCATACTGAGGTAAAAATGGATAAAGAAATCTATAATTTTTTTTTCCAACTTTGAACATCAGCACCAAGTACATTAACATGTATATTTTAATCGTAGAAAAGGAATTTTTATTCTGTGAAACTATTACGAAGAAATTGGACAGGAACGAAACCATTAAAAACGCTAACTTTATCGGTAATACGGTAAGACGGCGTTGAATTTGATCGATGTTGATAGTGTAGACTTTTTTAATTCCAAACAAAGAAAGTCGATAATAGTGACATCTTTAATTCATTTCTTACATTATTATTCTGTCTCACACAACATATACATTCTTGTAAGATCGAGCAATCTACTAGAGTACACAATTACTGCTTTATTTATCATTCTGAATTTTGACTCTTCGCTCAGCATTCGTATACACGTAATTTGCAGATCAGTATAAACAATTTTTTAAGCTTTTAATCTTAAAATTATAAATTCAGTATTGTTCGTTCACATAATCCGAAGAGTAATGGCATTTCGCTTTGTCCATATGAGCTATAAAACTTTTGTATTAAGGAAATATCTATGTCAGATGAAAACTCTAGTTGAAAAATAAGTAAATTTTTAACTATTTTCGATTTTAGTATAAAATCCATTACAGCACCTCCTAATTTTATACTTCAATCCTATAAAAGAATTTTTGATTCCGTTCAATAAATTCGGAAATTTTTTTCGATCTGTCGACATTCGTCGATAATGTGTCGACAATTTGATTACTCCATTCAGCATCCTCTTAAGAAGATATAATTGTCTACAGCGCCATTCTCATTAGTCTTTTTTTCCTTTCTTTTTTATTGATATTTTATATTAATTAAGTCTTACATTATTTTATGAGCTGCATTTATTTGCAGCTTGAATATTTTACTTGCAGAGGTACTCAAGAAACAAATAAATTGTCTAACATGACAACAGCTACATCGAATTAAAACTGTCTCCTATCATTTTAACTTATTTCTAATTTTTTTTTAACTGTTGATTTTATAATCAAGAAACATTTTGAAAAATAAATGTTGTTTAATGTTTTATTTTTTTATAGAAAATGCTCGTATACATAAGTAATTAAACATTCGTATACGTTCCTTTCATACACACATTAAATTTTATGAATTTAGTTTCACTAAAAAAATAAATACTACCAATCTATCATCCAAACGTACAAATAAATAATTGTTATAAACAAAAAGATCGATTTCTCTCGCGCTGTCTAACTTAGTACTGCCAACTCATATGAGTATGTACATAAAGTTAATAGTATCAGAAGCTTCTAAATGACGAATGCAATACAGTAAATTCAATAAGATAGATGCACAATAATCCTATTTTGGAGAAATATTTTACGCGCATGGAAAAACCTAGACAACAAAAAATATCTACAATCAGGTCATAAGACATTTTTTGCATCTAAAAGACGACTTAAAGACATCTTATGTCATAATTTTAGAGTTTATGTTGTTTGAGAATTATCTGATAATATATCACATTAATTATCTCGACTGACTTTATTAATCAATCGCTGAAGACAATAGTCCTTTACAAAAGGACTATTGAGGAGTAATTACTGTACAGTCCGCAACAATGGTTTAATAAATTTGTATAGAAATGTTCAACACGCGATACACTTCCAAGTAAGTATCACCATTCAATGATACTTATTGATCATTTAATAGGTCTGACAGATAACAAACATATCTTATTTGATAATAACGCATTCCCAATAATTCAATATAAAGAATGAAAATATATAACTTATAGAAGCAATACTCCTACGAAAGCCAACGTAAACACGCGTGATACACTAAATCGGCTATAGCTTTATCGTTCAATTATCTTTTTCTTGATTTGGATTTGAGTTTATACATTGTAAATTTATTGTATTGCACACTTTTGTCTTCAGACGAGTTTTCTCTCATTTGTATTAGTTCATGTTTTTTTACTCTTTCTTACTCTTTTTCTATCTATGCCTTTACAATTTTCTTTGAGTCATCATCAGCATTGCACTTCATAATATATAGTCTAATCTGATAGTTCTTGAAGATTGATAATTTTCACGTTATTATAACGTATAGAATGACGTATTTATATCGTTTTACATTATTACACATTATGCAACAGTATCGGTTTTCCGTAATTCTCTAGCGTCATTTCGAAGAATTTTTTTTTAGCTACACAACGTCATTACGTAATAATATAAAATATATTACACTCCGAATAGTGATTCATGTTTTTAGCAATTTATAGAAACTAAGGTAATGTTTCTTACACGTGAGGACTATTACTAATGAATGACTCAAATGCTTACAATTAGAAATTCTATTTTTCGCATGCAGATAAAATTTAATAAATATGTTCAACGGCGCCGACTTAAAAAAAAAGCGTTGGAGAAGAAGCAAGGAGAAAAGCATTTCAAACAATGACCTTTTTTTTAATAATCTTTTTTTAATAGTTTTTACATTACGGAGATGATTAGAAGTGTACAGAAATATGTAGATTATATATATACTTTTACATGTAAAACGAAATGTACTTTCTTTTCGATTACAGCAAGCGACGCGCTGTGCTAGCTTTAATTTAGCACGTCAATATAAAGTATCATCTATATCTTGATTTGTAACTCTTAACAAATTCAATATCATTATAACGATACTAAACATTAAGATTAAGTTATAAAATCGGATATTAGTCAACGCTTTTTCAATTTTAATCACAGAAATTATTTGTTGTTAAAAAATCTTTTATTAAGAAACAAAAAAGTAAAAATTATTGGGGGAGCGAAAAGCACCTGCCCCTTAATTAAAATCGGCGCCTTTCATATTCATATTCTAAAAATTACATGAAAATCTAGATCAGAATTTTTCTCAGAAAATACAAAACATACATCTCATTTATCTCTTATCAGAGAGCAAATTGATCCCTTCTTAAAATTATAGTATAAAAATAATATTTTCTTTGGATATTATTTATGTACTCATCAAAAGTATTTTTTCCAATGGGCAACCATTAAAATAATATTACAATATATTTGTCTGCTCTTCAGTATCCTAATAAAGTGCAATTATCCTCTACATTCTCAGCTTCTCATACACACACATTTACTCCCTATGACAAAAAATCATAAAGAATAAGAGGCTCCCACCATCAAACCATCATAAGCATCATAAGAGATATGGCACGCACCCCGATGACGTTCACAGTGGGGTGCTGATCCAACCACCCACCCACGTCTCGACATCTGTCAGCGCCGGTCTAGCGACTAACGCGATCGGTCAGAACACGCGGTACTAACGTCGCAAGAGGACTCACAGTCGACATTGTCGACAAACGTCGCGACGTCGGACCGGTTGCGTTCAGTCGTATTCCCCACCTTAGATTACGTCGATCATCCGAGTTCGATCTTGCTTGATGAAAGTGAAATCTGACGCATTTTCCAATGCCGTCGTTGAGGACTTTTCGCATCGAGTTCGACCGGCCGGGCGCTACTTACGCACCTGGTGAAATCGTTACTGGCGACGTCATCGTTGACCTGGCCAGAGAGAAGACAATCCGAGGTAAATAAACGTCCAGTATGAAACTGGCAGGCGCGGCACGAGCGCACGAGACTTGCAATATCGAGCGATCACGCTTCTTAATGCCATCATGCCATCGGCGCCGCACCGACAAGAGCGTCGGGTGCCAGCGAGCGTATTCGACAGTGTATGCACGCGTGGGTGTATATGTGTGCGTAAAAACGCGTGCAGTGCGAAACCAGGACCGTACGTGAAGAATTGAGTACTTACAAGTTCTTGGAGAAATACATCATTTAATAATCGTGATAAATGAAGATTTGAATATTATAGATTCTAAATAGAAAAAAATAGAAGAAATCGACGAGTTCAATCGAAGAATTCTTCGAATACGAATATTAATTAGCGTCTTAAGAAAAACGGATTTAAGAACTTCAAAATCTTGTAAGTTGATAAAAAAGAGAAAAAGGATAGAAATAAATGAATAATTCTAAACAAGAAGTACTAATTGCAATGCAATGAAAATTATTAAATGTAGAAATTCTTGTTACATTATAATGAGATGCATTTATAGCAATCAAATATAATTAATTAAATGTATTACATACATTCGCATAGAAATAATCGATATTATCCACGATATATCTATTATCTATGATGTACACCGTTGATATTTTTTATTCTTATAACAAAAGAAGTGATGATTTTTTTTCGATGGTTATTCAAATGCTACTTGTCTGCATTTTTTTCTTATGGGATTCTGTCACTGCGCGACAGAATGTAATGAAGCCACCATAAAAACGTCATTATCAAACATTCAACATTCGGCATCAAATGTTGAGACCACATAGACGAAACATAACACGAACGCTCATATTTTCTAGCTTCTGTGCTTCAATATTAAAACAACAACAATAAAATCTCTCTTCTGCAGAATCAGAACGTTCAATCATTATTTATTTATGAAAGAAATAGATTGATTAAATAAAACCTTATTTAATGCTAACCGCGAATGAAAGAAATGTCGATTGGATACGCGGTCTAGTTATATCGATTCGTATTATCAGAAACGATATCCTAACAATAAGCAAATAAAAACGCACTGAAATTATCTCGCTCTCATGTGCGTTTTATAAACGAAGTTATAATTATCAAAACGCATCGTACATTACTTGATGAATGTTGGAATATATATCAGAATATACAGGATGTTAAAAAAAGTTTTTGTAAATTTTTGTTAAGTAAAAAAAGTAAATTTTATTGCACAAAAATAATTGCGAAATTTAAGCCGTTATTATTTTATAAATATTGCAAGTAATAATTTATAAAATAATAAGGGTTTAAATATCATGATGACTTGCAATTAAACGGACTGTAGATACACACACACACACACACACACACACACACACACACACACACACACACACACACACACAAAAATTATTTTATAAAACATAACTCTCATTCACGCATTTTGAAATACCTTGCAATTATCACTTGAACATGTATTTCATAATAAATCTACATTTTCAAAGTAAGTCTAAAAATTATCGACAAGCGATTTTTACGTGGCTGCTATTCGATTTAATTCAATTACTAACAAATTTAGATCGTCGAAAAGGAACGACTTACTTCGGAGTAACAATATACGAAACACTGGTTGCATTGTTTCCGCAATTATTTTTGTGTATCAGTTGTAATGTAGTTACGCAACACATCAATATTACATGTTTGCCAGTATTATTGATACGTTTCAAATGACATTGAACTTTGTATGTTATAATGTATTATTCTTGCTAATGCGCAAGTCTTTCCTATATATCTCATGTAATCTGCGTGAAAAATTAGTAGAACTTTTCTTTTACTCTAGTCAAAATTTTTTTTTAAGAACATAAATACGTACATATATATATATATTCCAGGATTTTTTTTCAAGTCATTATATCATGTCCCCTAAATTTTCAAGAATTGTTTAATCTATTAAAATTAATTTTTAATTATCTTTTTTTTTTTTTCAAATATTATATATAAAAGGGAGAATGGATAATCAATGATGATCATTGTAAAACAATAATAATTCAAAATTTCTTTTAGTAATATTTATGAGAAGAAATAAAAAGAGATTGAAATATACTACTTTTTGATATATTTGAATAAAAATATTATATTTGAAAAAATATATATGTATATAAAAATAAGAAAAATATAAGGATATCGATATTTTTTTGATTCCAGCACTGAAATTGTCAGTTAAGGGAGAAGCTAATGTTAGCTGGGAGAGAAAAAGGTCAACCAAGGATTCCCAAGGACGCAATCACACCCAGATTGATCATTTCCGAGCAAGCGAACAATATTTTAACTTGACTTATTACCTATTAGGAAATACAGCAGGTAATACTCACAAGATTAATCTATTAGAATTAAGTAGAATTACCTGAAGGGTTATAATAAACTTATAAAAGAATATTATAACAAAATAATAAAATGATTGCTCAATCAGTGGAACTGATTTCATAAGTTTTACCGAACCGACTTAATAAGTTTTTTAAAATATTCCAAATTTCAGGCAATGGAGAAGTACGGGTGCCAGCGGGATTTCATAGATACTCATTTAATTTCTCATTACCTTATAATATACCATGCAGTTTCGAACATACAAATGGTCACATCAGATATACGATGAAGGCTGTTATTGATCGACCGTGGAGATTTGATCATGAGAGTAAAATTGCGTTTACCGTAGTCTCGTCTTACGATTTGAACGCTCATAGTCATCAATGTGTAAGTAACATCGCTACACAAAGATTTCTTTGCCTCTATTTTACACAAAAGTAATGTCGAACTCGAAAATAAAGATACTGCGCGATGATGTTACTAAAATCGAACAATCTGTTTTTCATTAGATCGGCGCAGATGATGAAGTGAGTGAAAGTTTTTGTTGTTTCTGCTGTTTCAACTTGGGTTCGATGAAGTTACGTATCAGAATACCGACAACAGGGTTCGTTCCGGGACAATCGATAGAAACTATGGTCAACCTTAATAACACCAGCAGTGTCAATGTAACAAAGATCTGTGTTAAATTGGAACGAGTAGGTATAACACTACCGTAGTTACTACGTAACTAGTATCAAATTAATTTCAATATAGTAATTGTAACTCTTTTTCTATTTATAAAGTCTTTGGAATTTCATGCGAGATCACCGTATAGTATGACTAAGATAGATAAAGCGATTTTAAAAGCCGAGCAAAGAATGGGACCATTCGGCGAACAAGCTGACATTCCATCACGATTACAGATTCCGCCAATATCGCCATCCCATCTGGAATACTGCAGTATAATAGATCAGAAATATTCCTTGCGCATTACTATCCATGTTTCTGGAACGTATGTGTATATTTTTCCAAAGCATAAAATCAAAAGCAATTTAACTTGTATGATTGTACATAATCAATAGTTTATTTTTTTAACCAATTCTTAAAATTTTTAGGAATTATTCTGTAATTGTTTACAACAAATGTCCCGCAATTTACGAAAATAGAAAATCGCAATTAAATTATACTGATTGGTGATTTTGTTAAGAAATCAATTCAATTTCCGCTATATTGCAGGCATTGCAGCATTACCAAAGTTTACCCAATCTTGATCGGAACAATTCCATTACATTCTACTATTTCATCTGCATCTTATATACAAACCATGCAACAGCCCACAGCTCCTAATGTAATGCAATACGATTATGATCCACCGCCGCCGATGCCGACGTCTCCAGACTACGTACCACCAAATACGCCTTATCCTCAAGCGATAGGTTTTGCCTCACCAAATCAACCTAGTACGTCGACTAACCCATGGGACATACGTGAGTGATATTTTTCTTTGTAAACAATTTAAAAAATTTAATATTAAATCTTGAATATCAGCCTTCATACTGTATAATTGAATATTATTTTCATTTTATTACTTTATTCAATTAGAAGTACAGAAAGTCAAGGCCAGAGAAAAAATATTTTTTTGTGACAATATTTTTGTTATAGGATTAAGAAATAAAAATATAATTTTTTAAGATTTATTATAGAAATTTGATCTGTATGTAAGAATTCTTTAACATGTTGTACTAGTAATCCACGCTGGACTTTTCAAACTGTTTTGGCTATAAAAACATAATTATAAAATAATTGTTGATATATAATTGTAGATACATATTATGATCAAATGATGCAATATTGATACCTTTATAATCATTTTTATAATTTTTATAACTATAAAATATTTAATAAATATGACAAACGCAAACAAAAATACTGTGATGGTAAAGTTACTTAAAATTGGTCTAGCAGACATGTTAAGAGATATTTTTAAAAAACTATTATCTTTATCTAGCACCGCCATCGTATGAAGAATGTATGCAAAGAGCGGATAGTATCAAAGATGAAGATGAATCAAATTATGTACATGGTGCCAACGAGCCTTTCGCACCAAGATATCCGGTCTTCAATTTCACAACATCACGTAAGAATGAAGTAACATTTATTACTGAATCTATCATTTTTAACACTGCATTTTCAACATTTTTTTCCATAGATCCACCTAAAAAATAATCGAAAATAAAATACTGGAAAATAAGCTGAGACAAGGTGAATACACCACAACAACATTAATTATTTCTATTCGACGCGTTTGTGATAACAAAAGTCAGGAAATCAAAAACACATCTTCTGATTGCTACTACCTCATATAGTACATAATATCTTGTATAAATATATTACTCAACTTTTTTAAGTGTAACTTAATCACGTATACATATTTTTATATTCTATATCACACTGCTTATATGACTACAAATGTATTGTGCAGTATGTTTCATGCAAAAAAAATTATGTATAATGTACAATAAAGAATATAATTTTGCGATATATACTTCGTATATTTATTTATACGATAGCAATTAACACGCTAAAATATTTAAAAAAAAATTAGGAATAAAATTTATAAAAAGGAGTATGCAAGAAGGAGAAATAAAGATAATTATGCCAAAAAAATGGCATATTTACACAATTTATTTTATATCTCAACATCATATCATTATCGAGTCATATAATAGCAAAAGTAATGTTAATAAGAATTTCGAATTTCGGTTAGAATAGCAGGGATAACAAAATGGAGAAAAGACAGAAGGAAGAAAGAGAGGGAGAGAGGAAAGAGAGATTCATCCCGATAACTTGTGCAAGCGAATCGATTTGAAGAATTTGAAATTGCGAAATGTGAAAAGTGCAATATATGGAAGTCGGAGATGGAACAAGAAACATAAGGGAAAAGGCTATACGATATAATCGTGAATTTAGTGCGCGAACGTTCACTTGTATATGAGATTTGCTATTCTACAATAACTGTATTCCAAATTTACAGCATAGCAAATGTACATGGTATTATTATTCACATTTAGCCACCAAATGCCCGGCAAACAATATCATTGTAGGAACTGAACCCATCCATTTCGACGCTTTCAACACTGTCTTAAATATTGACAAAGGAATACAAGTATCCTTTTTCGATTTTAATAACTTTTGATATGTTAAACAAAAATGTATACAAAAGAAGATCTTTAACTGAAGATCGAAACGAGACATCTGTTTTACTGATTCAGTGGACTTACATGATTTATGATGTCGATACATACTAAAATAAACGATTTTAGAGAGAGAGAATTTCCCTAAAAAGATAAAATTCTTTTTTGAAAAAAATCGATTTTTTTCTTTCTCAATGAATATATATATTATCATTTAAATCGTCGAAGATATAAAAAAGTGTTTTAAATAAAAGAAGTTGAATAATTTCAAGAGTAATTCATAATAATACAAAATTTTTTTCTAATTTTGTATTTATTTAAAAAAAAAATATTTATAAAGTTATTATGACTACAAAGTACTCTTAAAACTATTCAATTTTTTATTCAAAACATTTTTTATATTTTTGATTCAGACGACATTTACTCAGAAAAAGATCAATTTTTTCGAAGGAATGTTCTGTCCTTTAACATGTAAGAAAGTACATAAAAAAAATACATATTTTTAAATCTTACTTTTGTCTATATTTTAACATACATAAAGTTATTAAAATCGGAGAGAAACAATTCGTTGTATTCCCTCATGAAACTGAAAGAATATTGAATATTTATTATATTGTTATCGGATAATTAAAAAAGAAAGATGATGAAGTCTTCCAATGCTTGAAAATAATTGAATCCTTATTTCGAGAAGATGACAAACATAATTATTCTTACATCGCAAATTTCACTTTAATGCCGCTTGCACGAGAATGGTCCCGTTAATTATCAGAACTTGTTATCGTCAGACATCGCCAAAATTTATATGGAAGCCATATACTTTGATACAAAGTCAAGTTCCATTCGACTTTATCGCATGGAATAGTTCAAAGCAAGTTCTTACGAACGACGTTCGTAACGTTTTACGAGTTCTTTTTGGATGGACCATTCTTACAATCGTAAATTCGATTAGAGCGGTCTCTTGGGTAATTCACAGAAACATCCGAAGCAAAATCGACAGGAAATGATGCGTTATGATTCGTAACATTCTGCGGTGTATGACGTATATGACTGACATTTCGATACGTGAATGTGTACGATTATAAATCGGCATTCAGTGTCCATAAAACTTCACTCGTGCTAATTCGGTATATAATTCACGTGAAGATTGGAATAAATTCATATTAGGCACAAGGACAATTAACTCGCAAGGAAAACTCACGAAACGCTGGAGAATTTTTTTCTCAATATATAATTAAAAGAGACAGAAAAGTCAGAAAATATGAGCGTAGACTTACACGAATTAGCGATAAACGCAATTGACGAAAACTTATACAGCATTGTCATAAATTTAAAAGTAATGAAACAGTGAAATCCGAATAATATTAAAATATTTGATTACAGACAAGAAAAAACACGACATCCTCTATAACAAATTGATTTTTATGTCCATAATGATTCAATAATGTTTCCTGATTGCCTTTCTAGACTTTTCCGAGCGTCTTGGTTGTTCGGGAGGGAAAAGGAACTGTGCGCTCCGACTTTACAAAAATTTACTTCACTTATATTACAATAACCTTCCCTCAATTTAAGACATTCAACCCTTAATATATTATTATCATAAATAAATTTGGTCTATATCGGTAATATTGTGAATACGCCGGTACAAACACTGGCAGTATTTGGTTAAGTAAAAATCATGATCACTAGAAGAGGTAACTTGTACGGAGATTAATTATGATATTACAATTCCTTTCATATTTTGTAACTCTTTTTTTTTACATTTCACGCGAACGCAAAAGAACAGTATTTCAATATCTCCAAACTGACAAAAGAGAATGATTTAAACGCGCATGTTACTACTTCCAGTAAACCTGATTTGATATTCTTTAAATGATTTGCCGGGGGTTTCGCAAATCTATTCACGATAGAAGCAAAATTTCTCTATATATGGATGCTAATGAAATACTTTCATTTGTCATTATTTAATTAATATTTATACACAATTTAGTGACCATATTATGATATGGTCACATATAGTGAACATATTATGTTAATGCCCTATCAATCTCCATAACCACCTCTATAATAATTTGCAAAAACGAAAAACAACAGAAATAATATAGATTTAAAAAATTAGGCTCCAATATTTTCAACATGTTGCAGATGAATTGAGTAATAGATAACGCGCGACAAAAATAACAGAAATAATTATGGTAATATAATATGCTACTTCGTGAATAGATCTACCAAATAGAATCGATAGGGGAGTGCTACGAGTCAGGTAGATCGGCTTGAAAAACAGGTATTGTAACAAGTGTTGTCAACATTTCCAACTTGATCCACCAAGATTGCCCCGGTCAGTATGCATTGTAAACTATCGCGATCCATTGATTCGCGATGATTCATTTTTAAAAAAATAATCAATGTGTTGTTATTATTGCCAATATGGCGTAGTGGGTTCAAGACAAACATCAACATTTTTTTCTCTACTTGCATGTATGTGTACATACTATCAATACAACCAGTTAACATTAACTGAGAATAAGAAAAAGGCATTATTTTACATCATCACCGCGTGTTGATCCAAGTCATGAACCATAGGACACCGAGTTGTGCACACGCAGTGTTTAAATTTTTTTTACATATGTCTCTATATATTTATAATGTATGTGTTGTGTGTTTATGTTGTGTGGTACGTGTTTTACTCAATCACTTTACATTATTACAGTTTTTTTCAGTCCACACACTTTTCAAATACCTGCAAATCAAAATTCATATTTTTGCCCCATTTACATTACATTTTCAAGCATAGTTACAAACAATACCTCACAACATGCACAAAAAATGATATTGTGGCATTGTATTTATAGAATTTTAGCTCATTATTTACGTCCAATGCGTATGATAACATATACATAATTTAATAAGCGCGCGACTGCAATCAAATTCGTATATATATTATTCATCCCAAGAATATAAATAGATTTGTACAATCAATAACCGAACAATGAACTCTCGTGCGACATATAAACTCCGAAATCAATATTACTTAAAAAAATATTATAGCATCTATATATTAAATGAGATTTCTTTTTTCTCTTATCAAATATATAAATATCTTAGTAAGAAATTAAATTAACGAATACATACATAATTATGAAGAAAATTTTGCAATAAAATAATATTTAGAAATTTGAACATAGGAAATTTATATAAACATTTGTATCATTCCTAAAACTAAATAAATAAAATTTTAAAGCATACCATATTTTACGTGTGTATTTTTAACCTTCTCTCTTAATGGCACCGGGAGCTTCAGCTAGTCCTTTAACTTTAAGCCGGTCTGCTGTTTTGAGAAATGCTGGTAGCTGATCTTGCGAGACATTTACTTCACCTGCATACATGAATTCTAGGATGGCTTGTAGATGACTGTACGCAACGTCCTTTAGAATTATAATTGGATGTTTGGACGGATTTTCCTATATATAAAGAGAAAATTTATTTAGTTGCAAAGTCTATCAATCACTAATAATATTAGGTAGTAGATAATAGTAATGTTAGAATGATGGTAAAATAATAGTACAATAATATTGCCAATGTACCTCTAATAAAGATTTGAAGTAAGGACTACAGGCGGACAGGACCATTTTATGTGCTTTACAAGTCTGACCATCGCAAGCCAATGTCACATCCGTGAAGCTTTTCTCATCTCGCAGATGTTTGAACGATGACACCATGTTTGATTGGAAGTCATTCCATTTGAGAAAAAACTGTTGCTGCTCTCCTGCCATTGTGAATGCTGAAATTTCCCTATAACTCTTGCGTGATTGTGCAGTCTGCAAACAACATTACAACGAAATCATTGTCAATTTGACATTATTGTCAATTTGACAAACAAATCAGTCCTAGAATTCTGTAACTTCTATAACAATGTCGATATTATATTATCATCATGTAGATATTACACATATATAAGTAAAAAAAAAGCTATGCAACAATATAACAATACAG
>Ga0157364_1004110_pt1 | contig 14425 bp, 4 predicted proteins | sample AttsexASBM2_FD_111476 | JGI IMG/M metagenome (GOLD analysis project Ga0157364, IMG submission 111476) | Fungus gardens microbial communities from leaf cutter ant in Ribeirão Preto, State of São Paulo, Brazil - Atta sexdens ASBM2 | ecosystem: Host-associated > Fungi > Mycelium > Unclassified ... | reverse complement strand
TTTCGATGTTGCAGACAAGGAACACGGAAAACCGCCCAAAAAGTACGAAGACGTGGAATTGCAAGCATTGCTGGATGAAGATGATTCACAAACACAAAAACAACTCGCAGAACAATTGAGCGTTAGTCAACAAACTGTTTCCAATCGCCTACGAGATGGAAAAGATTCAGAAAGTCGGCAGATGAGTGCATGAATTGAACGAGAGAGACGCAAAAACACATGTGAAATTTTGCTCGAACGATACAGAAGAAAGTCATTCTTGCATCATATCGTTACTGGGGATGAAAAGTGGATTTTTTTTTAGAATCCTAAGCGCAAAAAATCATGGGTAGATCCAGGCGCACCATCCACATCGACCGCAAAACCGAATCGCTTTGGCAAGAAAATGATGCTCTGTGTTTGGTGGGACCAGAAGGGTGTGGTCTATTATGAGCTATTGAAGCCTAGTGAAACGGTTAATACCAAACGCTATTAACAATGATCGATTTGAACCGTTCGCTGCTTAAAAAACGACAAAAGAGGCAATACAAGGTTATTTTTCTCCATGACAATGCTCCATCATATACGACAAAATCAGTTCGGGACACGTTGGAAGCACTCAGCTGGGAAGTTCTACCCCATGCAGCTTACTCACCAAACTTCCTTCCGATTACCATTTGTTTGTATCGATGGGTCACACACTTGCTGAGCAGCGCTTTGATTCATACGAAGATATGAAAAAATGGCTCGATGAATGGTTCGCAGCAGGGGAAGATTTTTACTGGCGTGGTATCCACAAATTGCCCAAAAGATGGGAAAAACTAAAACTGTAACTAGCAATGGAGCATACTTTGAATAAATCTCTTTTTATTCTTCCGAATTTAACGTGTTTTTTTGAGAAAAAATCGTCATTTCATATTTGTACACCTGGTAGAGGCAGAGTAGGGACGGTCAGTTAGAATGTTACTCTGTCAGATCATCTATATATAGAGATAATCTTGGATATGGTCGAGAACAGAATGCTTTGGTCTCATCAAGATCTACTTTTCCCAGATGGAACTTCAAATGGCATGAATAAAATGCTGGCATAGTGGAGGCCAGATTATAGTCCATAAATTCAAATTGGGAACCAGTATTGGAGGAACTATTAAATAAACTCAGTGATATTATATGAGACGCTTGTAATTAATTGATGTCTAAAGTGAAAAAATAGTAGGAGAAATATATACTGTTGGAACACTGCGAACAATAGAAAACATATGGGATGATAATAAGTGTAATCGTAAGAAGAACTATGATCAAAGTAAGGAAAAGGAAGCAGCATAGATGCCAATAGAGAGGGCATAAAGAGTACGTAAAAGCTTGAAATTAGAAATAAGGAAGACTAAACAACATAGAATGAGATTTCGAGAAGGATCCATAGAGAAAACCCTATAAAATTGTTATGAGAAAGTTTCAAAATGATTTCCCTAGATTATGAGATTTTGATCCAGACTTTGTGAATGAAACACTGTTAGTACACTGTTCCTGAATGAAGTCTACAACAAGAGACGACGATGCTATTCCTCAAGATGTAAGTGTTGTGTCAGAAGAATTAAAAGAAATAAGAAGGCACCGGATCCTGATGGAATCCTCAATTCGGAACTGGCACATGTTGTAGGAATATCCAGTAGATTGTGAACGAGGTGTTTTATTCTCTATTTAGAAAGTGATAAGTTTCTAATAGAGTGGAAAACTGCTGGTTGATCCTTTTATATAAGCAGAATAAACCTGACGAACTGCCTACCTTGTACAGGCTTATTGCTTAATAAATATAACGGGCAAATTGTTTGAGAGGAAAATATAATAAAATCGTTAGCGAACTTAATACAGGAGTTACCTTGCGGAAAATCAATTCAGGGCTGGTAGGCTAATCTTTTACAAGAAATCAGATGCCTCTTTTTCTTTCAGCTAATAGATTGAGAGAATTATCGGAACGAGCAAGGCTCTTTGATAAGATGCGTTTCAAGAAATCTGACAACTCAATTCGTTGATTGTGAATTAAAATTTATAGATAATAGAGTAAAGACTTAAAGAGGAAAATTAAAGAACTTAAAAAGGACACTTATCCGGAGACGAGATCGGGAAAAAAGCCCGCTGGAGAAGAGAAAAGTGAGAAGCGCCTTCTTTCAAAAAAATGCTTTTGTCGCTAGGCGTTGACGCGCGTTTTTTTTTAACAGCGGGGGTCTTGGTAGCTACTTTAAACAGAATCCTTCCGAATCTGAACGGACCCAGTGAGACTAGATTATACAGAAACGTAGTCTTGTTTGTAATTATGTACGGGAAACCTGCTTAGGGGGAAAGACATTGCAAAATCAGAAAAATGAATATTAAGGTATCTGTGAGAATTATTGACGTAGCTAGGGAGGCAGCGCACCTCCTGGCAAGATTCCTCAGATTTGATATGATCATTAACAGATATATTAAAATATATGAACGTGTTAAGGAGAACGTGTAAGGAGAGAGGGATACAAGTAGGTCAAAGGGAGAAGAATCTCCTAAACATTTAGATTGGCAAACGTCGAAATTGATAGTGGTTAACATCCTCCGCTACAATTTCAGACACTCACACTAGATCACTGTAACCGGTTGGAGTGAAAGACAAGTCGTAATAAATAAAAGTGCCACGCCGAATATGGTGAGGAGCGTTCCAGAAGAATATCTTATGATGATGCCAGGGTGTCCTCTTTCACAAAATCAAATAGGACATAGAAGAAATTTTAGTGGCATAGGCGACTCGTTGTATGTATAACCCATTTATAGATATGCACGGGTCGAGTCTTCTGGTTAGATTAGATTTCAGGAAGTATGTGAAGATTTCCTTCTCTTCAACAAAAAAAAGAATTATAAATGATATTGATCTGATCTCGGATGGCGCACCAAAGTCAAAGTCACGTTGATTTTTTTTTAATGAAACACCCTATTTTTTATTCCAGAATGTAATAGCCGATGTCAAGAGCTTTTAAAAATACTGTAATAAATTTATTTTTCAATTTAAATATTTTTCGAGTATAAGACTTGAAAGTTACAGTATTGCCGACATTAGTATTATGCAAGGTATCCGATCAAAAATTAAAATATTTTGTTGTTTAGGATCATATTATGAAAAACATTGTCAAGACCATTGGAGATTATAATAGTATTTATTGGAGATTATTCCTCTTATTGTCATTTTTGCATAAAAATAAAAATAAGAGGAATAATCTCCAATAACCTTGATTTTAACAAATGTTATTCAGGGCGTAATCCTGAACAACATTCAAGAGATTTTATCGGTCGGATACGTAATACTAATAATGGCAATACTATAACTTTCAAGCTTTATAACTCAAAAAGTACTTAATAAAAATTAATTTTATTATAACATTTTGAAAAGCTTTTGATCGGCATTACATTCTGAAATAAAAAAATAGGATATATTCCATTTTTTAAAAATCAACATGATCTTGATCTAATCTTGATAACGCCGAGGTCAAACTGATTAGATCAGTAACTACATCATATAAACCCTACAATTTTTATATTTTATGAAATATTTTTCTCAAAAATGCTTTGTTTTCAAAATATTCGATCATTTCCTAATTTTTTTAGAATCCTATGCACGCAGATCGCAGAATTTCATATTTGTTTTATAATCCGCTGCCGCCCCAAACTTTGTTATATCGCATGCCACTTACAGAATAGAGCAATGGGAGGTGAAAACTTCCGGTCGCCAAATGAATGCAAACGCCAATCGAAGAGATAAATACTCCGAATAATTTACGGGCTACCAGGAATCCATGGAAATTTATATTACGCGTTCTAAGATGCAAGGATTCACGGCCTGCAAGAATCTATACGATACGCGAGGCTGCGTGATTGACAGGGCTAATCACGCGTGATATGGCTCCAATTAAGGGGGGGGGATCGAACGGTCTATGTTCCGCAGAAAGCTCTCGGCCAGTACTCGTTCTGAGTCAGCATCGATTGTAAGAGGACGCAAACTTCTGCGCTGTCGAGAAAATTCAAGAAGCAGTGAGCTGTCGAGAAGCAATGAGCTCCCACGTTCACAATCCAGGATTGTCGCGACAAGGATTAGAGGAGAATATTGAATGAGATGAATACCATCACCGTTATAAAGCTACCGATCACCGAGTTCGTAGCCTCGAGGTAGATCGCGCGTGAAAACTTGCGTAGCTGCAAGCGGCCAGTATAATGACCGTCTAGGGAATTGGAAGCCACATGCCATCCGTCCGAGTGTTGTCATTGTCGAGAGAATTATTAGCTGTTGATTCATGCTCGTCTCTCTTGCCATAGTCGAGTCATTTTTCGCCTTATTTTGTACTTTTTGTACTGTGCCGAACCGATTGCTGTAACTATATCGTGTGCTCGGATTACCGTTTGAATTCGAGGTTACCCTCGTGGGTAACGTTCTTTCTCGGGACACGAATTATTGTCGCTGTCGACGGATGTCAGAAATATTTAGTCGTCATACATTCGCCACTTCCAGGTGATCGTTCGAAAAGTTAAGATCTCAAGATATAAAATACCATTGAATCAGCGTTAGAAATAAGTTATAATTGTCTGCGAAAGTAGATCTTGTCAAATCCGGCTTAGGAAGCAAGGCTGCAAATATTGATTATTAAATATTAATTTGTAACTCGGTTCATTAAATATTATTGTTACTTTTTTCATTATTAATTTGTATGTGGTTCTTACAACCTATCTCCCTCGTACTCCAATAATTTTCCCACCTTTTCGACCCACTCCTGTTGCCGTCGCGAATTAATTAAGAGCAAATTTAATTTAACATAGACGAAAATTATTGAAAAGGTGGCACGTTTTCTCAGGCCTGACGCTCAATTTGTTTAATAAAAAACTCTAATAATTGTGGGAATTTATCTGTCTATCGAGATCCTACGCTTATCTCGTATGAAAATTCGTATTCGCGAGTGACGGCACAACTTTGTCGCGAGCTCTGTGATTTTTTACTATTTTATTTTACTGTACTTTTTTTACTATTTTATTTTATTTTATTGTACTATATATATATATATATATATTTACTATATAAAGTACTCTATTTTAAATAATGCATTAAGATTTCTCGAAAACTATGATAGATACAAAAAAAATTCAAACAAAAGTTGTATGGTTCGGAGGGAGACATAACAAGGTACATTGATTTGATCTTGGATGACGTCGCCAAAGTCACATCAATTTTTTTTAATGGAGCATCCTATTTTTGGAATCTAATAGCTGGTGTCGAGAGTTTTCCAAAATGCTAAGAAAATATTTTTTCATTAAGTACTTTTTGAGTTATGATGCTTAAAAGTTACAGTATTGTACAACATTACAAGATGTCCAACGGCTAAAAACCTCTTGAATGCTATTCAAGATCATATCTTAGATAACATTTGTCAACATCAAGGTTACTAGAGATTATTTCTCTTATTTTAATTTTTGTATTAAAAATTTATTTTTATGAAAATAAAAAGTACAATCTCTAATTTTGATCTTGACAAATGTTATCCAGGACATAATCAAGAACAGCATTCAAGAGGTTTTAGCCATTGATTACACCTTGCATAATGTAATACTGGCGGTACTGTAATTTCCAAGCCTTGTAACTTGAAAAGTACGTAATAAAAAATAACTTTATTACAATGCTTTGAAAACCTCTTAACATCAGCTATTAGATTCTGCCATTCAAACATAGAATATTCCAAAAAAAAAAACACGAATCTCAATCCTTCATGGTGAAATGGAAGACTTCCCAATCTCTGTCAATAGAATAAGGAGATTGAGTTATACTCTTCTATCTCATAAAGGATTGAGAAAGTTACAATAAATGTTTAAACATACTGATGGCTCGAAGACAACTTTTGAATTGGTAATAAACGATTTTTATTTTCGGACTAAATGCCGTGGAACTCTCATTAGCCCTTCTTTGTTTTTACATTTGACATTCTTGAGAGTTGTTACTTGTCTTATTTTCACTTTTGTTTGAAACATTTTTTCGTATCTTTATAACCATATTTCCATATCTTTATAATCATAGTTTTCGAGAAATCTTAATAATTATTTAATATGGGACACCCTGTATATATATATATATATATATATATATATATATATATATATATATATATATATACACACACACACACACATGCAGTGCATTAGAATTATTTTTTATACAAGATACGTAAACAAATAAAAAGTTGCGCCACTATCAATAATTACATCGCAAATTGTACTTGATTTATACTACATATTATCAATTATCAGGATGAAGCTCGATATATAACTTTGATTATCACTGCTTTTGCAAGCGTAGCTGAAATCTGGCAATATAACCTGATGACCGATATTTCCGTGGAAAATTACTGAATATGGTTGAGTTGATATAAAATTGCAACATTATTGCAATTTTATGATGACAATTGAGCTAGCGCATATTATCGAGCTGGCATTGCTAGCTACATTATCTTCTAAGAAACTTCAAAAGCCGTCCAAGAGATATGTATCAATAAATGAATGAAAAGCTTCTAAAACGCTCTTACCAACAGAGACATCAGTCATCGTATTTCATCATGTGTCCGAAATTTTTGATTCGCGGCACGCAAAAATCGATTTTTCTCTCAATCTTTTCAATGTCCGGCCCATCGCGCACAAATACAGAGAAGGCATTTTGCACGGTCATGGTATTATTGGCCGGAGCTGACGGATGTAGTATCGCTGGCGGTGGACGCGGTATCTGACAACGGAAGCGGTAACGATAGCGGCAAGGATGATGCCGTGGATTTCAGTAGTTCGTACTGTCCCCGCGGCATCCGAATAGTGGATGGTGATAGCATCACGTTCATATTCTCAGGTAACGGCGGAAATACATTGTTCTGAAACTGACCGGACACATTGCCCACCGGCTCATAGTTCGCTACCACGATCACCTTGCCACTTCTGCTGCATGCCTTACCGACTCCGAAATAACAGCTTCTCGCCCATATTAGCTGAGTGAAGTGACCTAGGAAGATGTTCCTTTGAATCATTTTCCATAAAGCTAAATAGATATGTATTAAAATTCATATCATGCATGTATCTATAAATATAATACTATAAAGAGTGGGGCAATAACTTTGTCTATGTTGAACATTTCCGCTATTTTTAGAGATATGAAAATATTGTAATTACAAAAGTTGTACGGTATCAAGAGGACTCTAATATATGCTGACAATAATTTTTCTAGGAAGCGGAAATTTCACCTCCTTTTTTAATGCGTGCTGTATTTTTTAACCTTAGTGTAATAACGGGTATTTAGATTTCAACGACCTATGATAAAAGGTCATTTGTCATTAAATAAAGAAGTAAAACAATGATTCTTACGTTACAAGAAATGATGTCCATTTACATCAATGCAACATTGCAATCGTTGAATTTCTGAAGCATATACACTTCTTAATGTTTCCGGATTGATTGTCGCACATGCTACAATGGCTACGTTTAGCGCACTCAACAGTTGAATAAGCGCTTGTTGTTTTTGTTTGGTATACTTTTAGATCATCCAATCAGCATTTTAGATCTGGAAGAATATATATATATATATATATATATATATATATATATATATATATATATATATACATATATATATCAATAGCAGTGAACGCTCGCTCAAACTGAATTCGCTGAACGCAGCCTATATTCGTTTCTTCATATTTTCTGGTGTGCTCGGCACTTCCTAGTATACAATATCCTAGTATACAACATACAATATCAATATTCATTATATTACAATAAAAAATGTAAATATTTAATTTTTTACTAATTCTTACTATGAATTCTATAAATCTAGAAGGATTTGTGGAACTTCGAGCTAAAATAAATTATTCTAAGTTTAGTATCAATAGATCTTTCAGAAGGTGATTACTTCATGTAATTCAACTCTTTTGTGATTTTGGTGACAAGTTAATGTGAAAATGAAATTTTCATTTGCTAAATAAATAGATATATTCCTCATTTATGAAGCTCAGCAAAAATTCAATAAGGGCGCAAGCATTATATATTGAATTACGATATACAGATCAAATGCATCCCTCACATCATGTTTCAATGAATTTATAAAAAATTAAAAGAAACCGGAAGCTTGACTACGCAAAAATTTGAAAGTCGAAAAAGAGTGTCATCAAGACAAGACGAAATCAATGTGCTTGCAATAGTGAATGCTAATTCTCAGATTAGTTCAAGATGTGAGTCAGACATTAATAAAAGAAGCATATTACGAATTCTTGTTAAACATAAATTCCATCCAATTCGATCAGTATCGCATTAACCTTCATCAAAATTTACGAATTTGAAAATCGTGTTACGTTTTTTTTTGTCAGTGAATGCAGCATCAAATGCACATTAACAATTTTTTTTTCTTCATTATTTTTTTTTTCCATTAATTTTCGATGAAGCAAGTTTTATTAATTATGATCTTGTAAATTTACATAATATGCATTACTGGTCCTCTGATAAGAATCCAGAGAGTTAAGAGAAACTGATCATCAATGATAGTCGGTAAATGTATGGTGCGGTATCATAGGCGACAAATTAATCGGTCCATATTTCATCAACGGAACACTTAATAGCATAAAATATATATGATAACTTTGTATGCAACCATCTCAGAATTTTATTAGAAGATATACAATTGAACATTCGCCGAGTAATGTGATATTAACGATATCAACACGATGGATGCTCCGCATATTATGAATGTAGAGTAAGAGCTACACTCAATAAACTCTTCCCAAATCGATGGATAGGACGCGGTGGGCCGATTTCGTGGCCAGCTCGTTCAATGATATAAAATTGTTCAACTTTTTTTTATGGGGAACATTAAAAAAACATATACCAGGAAGTACCGATTACATTGAGAAATATGAAACAATGAATTATTGTACCATATGCAACAATCAGTTCGAAAATGTTAAGAATGTATATGCTTCAGGAATTCAACGATTGCAGTGTTGCATTGATGTAAATGGACATCACTTCGAGCATTTCTTGTGACGTAAGAATCATTGTTTTATTTCTTTATTTAATGACGAATGATTTTTATTATAGATTGTTGAAATCATCTAAACACCCGCTATTACACTAAGATCAAAAAAGTAAAGCATGATATTTAAAAAAATGGAGGTGACCTTGAAATCTCTGAAGATTTCAAGGCCTCCACCTAGAAAAATTATTATCAACATATAATATATTAGGATCCTGTTAATACCATACAATTTTTATAATTACAATATTTTCATCTCTAAAAAATAACGGAGATATTCAAGGTGGACAAAATTATTGTCCCACTCCGTATAATATAATAAATTAGAGAGCAAATATTTATAACATTTATCTTCTTTCATCTCTAAATCGTAGTTGACAGCTTTCTTAATTCTAGACACTATAATCTCTTTTTTACCTGCGTTTACATTGGCGTGGAGAACATCCGGTTCCTTGAGAAAGTCGTATTGTTTCACAGCGGAATACCAGTAAGACGCGACTTCCTGTCCCGTGATATCGCCAGGTACCGCACCACCAGGACGACAATAAAGATTGTGACCTACATTCCGATCATTTTTATAATAGAACGTGTTCGTGTGCGCCAAATGATTTGCCCATGATTGAGCGTACTCGCACAACTGCAACACGTTGAGTAATAACGTATATAAGTATATACGTTAAATATAAATATCATTTAAGTTTATGACATGACTTTCGACCGTCATCATTCTTGTTTTATTACCTGCGGTGACATGGTCAACGGAGATGCGTTATGCCGTTGCCGATAAACGTTGTGCCAGCAAAGACACTCGGTGATAAATTCGCTGTCGCGCCAATCAGTTTCCAAGTCACTTCTATCATATGTGATACTCATCGGTCGGTTGCTTAGTATCTGCAAGAAAATCTCTTGTGATACATGCAGGATCAATCATTCCGCCATCTACGATTTACACGATATGTTGTGAGCGACATCATGCAATTCTGTTCTCATGTTTCGATTTAAGATGTTTGCTTTCTTCGAATATCGTCTTTATAGAAATCCAATTCAATATTGGATAATTTAATATATTTAAAGTGAAAGATATTAATTAATTATCTATTTTAAACATTAAAAATACTATTGTTCAATACTTATAATTAGTAATTAATCACTACCTTCCAGTATTAAATTTTTGTAAGAATGGCGCCATGAATCTTGAGATTTTTTAATTATAAAATGTAGATTCTTAAACTCTCGCGAATTTCTAAATTCGCAGTTTTGGATAAATCCTCGAAATCTTATGTCCTTAAACTTACGCGAGTCATACAATGCTTAAATCTTGGAATCATCGAACTTGCAAATATTGAAATTTATAATTTCTTTCGAATTTCTGTAGATTCCATTAATATCTAAATTCTTAAATTGAACTATACTTCTGAATAAATTCTTAGATATCTACATCTTTCATCTTAATTTTCTTTTAAAATTTAAAGGCCACTGTGGTATTCAGTCTTCAGGTTCAGGCATTGCATTTCAGATCTCAATATGAAGGAATCTTTAATTTGCGTGTGGAATTATTTCGTGCAAATGATCAAACCGAAAATTCGTTAGAATGAAAGTCAACTGAAAGAAAAATTGTATAGGTATAGACCAATGCAATGGTGCAATTTCCTAATTGTATTTATTATTCTACGGCACAGTGATGCATAGGAACCAAGACAACAGGATGCCGCTCCTGACTTTAAAGTATCGACCCAAGTACTTTGCGCGCGTGCTCCTTCGCTCTTTTGATTTCGTATTCCATTTCCGAAAACAGTCACACATCGAGTAAGCCAAGGACACAATGGAAATTATATTATTCCGGGAACCTGAGACGTATCCAGCGCATAACATTAATCTTTAATTGTCTGGATATACAAGAAAATATGATCTCACAGTTAATATCAACTTCACATTTCGCAAATTATTCTAAAAATGACAGAATAATATTTAGATTTGATAATGCAGCATGACAATTTCTTATCTTTTTAGAATTATATTCAATGTAATCCTGATCTTTCAGAGTTAACATAATTTGGAATCCAAGTCATTAGATCATCTAACAATTAAACACGATTCTCAAGAGAAAAGAAAGAACTAAATAAAAAAGAAAGGAAGGAAGAGACTAAATTTTACAATAGTTATTAGAGGTGGCTCAATAACATAAAACATAAATAGGAAGAAGCATACAGCTACATACGCAAGATATTTTTTGCCAAAGTCATATATTTTAAAAATTAAATGTAAATATTTCAGCCAAGTCTTGGCTATCATCAGTATCACAATAAAAGAATGCGAGATATTAAATAATAAAACGCTAATTAAGATATCGAAGTGAAGTTCGTATCCGCTTTGGCAAAAAATATCTTGCGTATGTGGCTGTATGCTTTTTCCTTCTATTTAAGAGACTAAATTATTAAATTTATCCAGAATCAAAATCATTTCACAAATCGAATGAGACAATATCTTTCTGAGCGTGTATCATGAGATTTCCATCGTCTACCTTTTTCAGAAGTTTCGGTCGATTGTCCAATTGTTGTTGAGTTAGCTCGTAGTTTATCGAAGACGTGGTGGCTATGACGGGTAAATGACTATGATCAGTAATTCGATTCGTCTTGTATAATTTGCTCTGTTCTAGTCTCTTCTTAAGATTCTCCAAGGCCTTTGCCTCTTCGCGCTTTCTGGAGGGCGGCCAGTTTTCGCTCGAAGTGTGGATCATGGTGATGCCGGCACATGGTGAATCCTGACAGAGATCAAATTAAAAAATTTAAGACTTTTGTAGAGACACTGTTCATCTTAATTTATAATAATGTAAGACTTGTTCAAAAAACATAAATCCGTAAGTCACCAAGAAAAGAATCTCTTTTTGTTTTCCGAATATAAAAAGAGAAGAATTTAAAAGATCTATTTAAGAAATATATAAATTCACGACGAGAGAGAGAGGGAGGAAGGGAGGGAGGGAAAGTGGAAGGGAGAGAGGAAGGGAGGGAGGGAAAGTGGAAGGGAGAGAGGGAGGGAGAGAGAGAGAGAAGCTACGGAAGTTGAATGAAATGTCTAATTTCCAAATAAATGAATAAATATTAATTTAATATAATTAAATATTGAAGATAATGATAAATTAATAGTAATAAATATTCATAAATTAATTATAACTGAGAAATTTATAAATTAATGTCGCGCGTATAAAGTTGCATTATTACAAAAACTACGTAGTATTTGTATACATATATATATATACCTACTAATAAAACAGATTAAAAAACATCAAAGAGAATATATGTAATTTTATGTAATATAGCGTTGTGATGTGTAATCCAAAATGCTTTGAAATTATTAAAACAAAAAATAATTGACATGCACAGATGTACACAGAATAAGATTTTTTATATTTTTCCTAGATTGTCAACTTTCAAGTTGAAGAAAGAAAAATATGAGAAGAAAAATATGAGAATATCTAGAGCTCTGCTTTTCCAATGCAATGTTAATTTTAAGATAACGCGAATCCTGAGCATCCCAGTGTCTCTCTTTCTGATTATTAATGAGCATTTGTGAAATCGAAATTCTCGTGCTCCATCGAATTGACAGGGTGATTTCTCGCGGAGAAGCTTCTCTGAGACTTAAATGAAGGCCCTAGAATGAAGGAGAAACGTGGACAATCACGATTCCAGGAGACTCATTTCCAGTTTGAATGACCAACCTTGGAATGATTGCTGTTGGGAAAATTGAAGTCCAGGTGTGCGGCCTGGCTGAGCAACCGTCGGCTCGCTGGGCACCGATTACGATTGATCATCTCCTTCTGCATCGCATATTCAATGAAGTAGCTCTCATATTCGGACGCGTTGTCGTGCTGCGGCAGGAGTTCGGCAGTCTCCTCCGCCTCCGCAGTGCCGTACGCGCGGCTCATCTCGCGCAGCTCCATCGCGGACGGTGCACCTCGCACCACAACACCGCGATCCACGGTCGTGCCGAATCAGGCACATACTGACCAGACCGAGCCTCAGGCCTCGGGGCCTCAGCCAATCGCGCAAAACCACGAGCGCGACTCGCGACCCGCGATACACCTAACTGCACAGTGCACAGTGCCGCTATACTGCAAACTGTGGATGTACATGTACGCGCCAAGTTCATTGCCATTCGCCTCAATACTCACGCCTGCGAAGCCCTGTATGCAGTATGATACATTGACATACAAATTGTTTATAATACCTACCTACGTGCTATTTACATGAATCTTCCAGTTAATGAGATGCTAAAAATTAGACATATAAAGTGAATTCACTTCAGATCTGAAGTAGTTGGCTGATGTTATGATATGCAAAATTAATATTAATTTTCCTTTGGAAAAGAATAATGAAATGGATATGTAATATTCTATGTCATATTCATTTTTTGTCATTGATTGATAGCGCTACCATTATAATTGCTCTTTTTTTCTTTTTAATGAGATTTGTAAATTACATAATTAACAGTTATAAGTTAACAGTTACAGGTATAAGTTGAAATACTTGTTTTATATCTTCGATGCATTTTTTAAAAATTAATATCAGCTATCCTTCTTCTCATAGTACAAAAATTTGTGCAGAGCACTGATCAATTCACTACACTAACAATAACTCATCAATAACTATTTACATCTACGTATTTGAATAAGCAATTTTGACAATTATGAGATAAATATATCTATAATAAAATAAAATGAGATATATAATCTCAATCCCCTTTTTGTGAATTATTTGTATGTTGCTAATGATTAATATGTTGAAGATGTGTTATTCCTCTCTTTTCTGCATAATTTTCAATTCTTTATTCAAATTAAATATGAAAATAAATAATTAAAAAAAATACTGTAAAAAAAGAAAATCAGATAAAATGGTATAACTTTTAAAAGAAATAAATATCAAAAAAATATCATCAAAGACAAACAAGATCCCAATTTAAATATTCCATAATATAAAAAAATATTTTGGAAGTTGATAAAATGGAAATAAAACATTGTAAGTTTTACTATCGTGCAGGATATATGGATTCAGGATAAATATATAATAAGAGAAATACTTGCGAGTTCAGTTCATCATTATTTATTATACAGAAATACATTAATCTTGGCTAGCATCTACATTTTCAGTTTGGAGTCCCTTGAATGACGAAACAGATATATATGTTACAAGAGTATACAACTTATTTGCAGAGTCCTCATCATCATTCCTCCTCCTGCTTAATCTTACACGAACTCTGAAAGGAACATTTCTAGAAAAAAAAAAAAAAAAAAAAAAAAATTATATAATATTTTTAAAAAAAATTTTTTCAATATAAAAAAAAAATTTTTCTTTCAATAATTAAAAAAAAAAATATATTAAATAATAA
>Ga0157364_1004109_pt1 | contig 14427 bp, 10 predicted proteins | sample AttsexASBM2_FD_111476 | JGI IMG/M metagenome (GOLD analysis project Ga0157364, IMG submission 111476) | Fungus gardens microbial communities from leaf cutter ant in Ribeirão Preto, State of São Paulo, Brazil - Atta sexdens ASBM2 | ecosystem: Host-associated > Fungi > Mycelium > Unclassified ... | reverse complement strand
TTTGCTTTCCACTATTGGATTTTCGTCATCAGTTAACTCCAAACCTGCAGGCTTAGCAAAAGCCTCGAGTTCCTCGAGCTCTCGTTGCTGACGTTTGTTGATACGAGGCATTGCCAGTACTGGGTACTCAGGACGTGGTAAAGAAAAACCTATATTTATCTTATCAGGCTGTAGAGGGAGACATTCACACTCTGCTCCTGTCGACGCTTCTTTCTCTCATACCACCATCTTACATGGTAGCGCCTAACAGAGAATTAGCGAATAAATCATTTTTGAACTCCTCTATTCACGCTATTCCCCCTACAAACACCAATTTACCAACTGTGGATCCTCGTAACACCACAGGGATGGACATTTCTAAAGGACAAAATCCTGACAACTACGACGATGTGAGAGGCAGAAAAACCTCACGAAGCCCAACTGGTTCTAGAGACACATCAATGTCTCCAGCAACATCCTCTACCATATACCATGAAAGAATGGAGAAGAACAATGATATGGACGTCGACGAAGATGATAACTCCTGCCCTGAGCTGTCCTACAAGACACTTCAAGAGAAAGAACATCAACTTGGTAAGGTGACCGAGAACAATTCTAACAACAGGTCTCCTCGAGGTAACCTCAATGTTGATGCCCCGACTCAACGTGTTTCCAATAACAACCCCACCTCGCCCCCTCCTCAAGGAACTTCTGCGAACAATGATGAAAACGTGTTCATCAACATTCAATTACCGTACGATCCGAACGCTCCTACTGACCCTGAAATTTGGAATGGCGGGTTCCACCCCATTTCCCTTCACGGCTCCATTGAACACATTGCGTCTGATGCGAAGAACATCAAGGATTCATTAAAATTCATGGCAAAATATATTTCGAACAAACAGATCGAACCGACTAAGGCCAATGATCTCATGGATTTTAATGGTATGGGTGATGCAGTTTGGAATTTTATTTCCTCGGTATACGAATCAAATTGGGATTCCTTCTACACGGATAACAATACTAACACTCTTAGGAGAAAAATCACTGCCAAATTCACTCCCAATGTACAACCAGTTCCCAAAAGACCTGCTAAGGAAACATCGAAATCCATCCCGGCTAGCATCGAGAAGATTCCTCCTCCCATCCCGGCCAAATCTCAAAAGGAAATTAATGCAATCTCCAAGTATTTTAAGAACAAACAAGTGGAGAATAAAACCCCTGAAACCAACAAAGTCTTACACTCAAGTTTCCAAACAAGGTACCAGCACGTCGGACGTCATCAAGATCAAGGACATGTTCCCATCTATCGGAGCTAAGAAAATTGATCAAATCAATGAAATCGTCAAAGGATTGCCCAAGGCTAAACGTCAAATCAACATGACAACCAAGGGACCGTCACGCAAACAGGTCATCATCCCAATGAGCAACAACAACACGGTCAAGTTTATGAAAAATTCTTCCATCCATGTCGCTAACATCAACAGAAACCTAAAGAACACAAAGTCCGAAGTAGCTGTTGACTTCATTCGAGCAGACCCAATTGGAATTACGATTGTAACCAACAAGGTATCACAAGCATCCAATCTGACTACCATAGAAAGCTATGTGAAAAACTCGGAAAGTATCGACTCCTCTCAAGCCTCGACTCCCCCAATCGAAATCCTATCTCAAAATAATAGGTATTCCTTACTTCCCGAACGGAAACCTCCAAGATCGTCTCAACTCTTCAGACATTGAAAATATCATCAAACAGAATCATATTTTCAACAATGTTACTCTTGTGTCTAAACCGAGGGTCATCAAAGTTTCACCAAGATCAGATATGGCCATCATATGGATCGATATATGGGACACCCAGAGTGGTGCAAAGGCTAAAGATTTAATCAATAGATGTTTCAACATTGGATCGTTCATCGCTACAATTAGAGGTACCAACACCAATCCTGGAGTCCCTCAATGCAAAAATTGTTGGAGATAGGGTCACTCAACTTTCTCTTGCAGGATCTAAGGGTCGAAGTGTGTCAAATGTAATGGCCCCCACAAATCAGAGAACTACTGTGAATTTAGATGGTGTTGCAAAGCAAACAAGAAAACAAATCCTCCATGACTTGAAACCAAGAAGGGAGAACCATGTCCCCACTCATTCAAGTGTTTGAACTGTTGAGGTGATCACCAAGCTGATTCTATTCAATGCCTGTTCTGGAAACACCATTTCAATAGAGAGTGGCAACAAAAGAAATATATCAAAATCCGTGAAAATAGGATTAAATCAATTTGCTCTACAGGGAGTGGCGAACATCAAATATGATGATACAAAATCTCAGAGTATTCTCGCAAAATGTTCAAAAAAACTCACTAATCGTCAACATCTTACTAGAGACTCTTACCCAATTCAACATCATATTCATCCAAGAGCCACTCTGGTCCGAAATTCACAAAATCCCCAGCACTTTGAGTAGTGAAGGGGAAGATCTTGTAGGAACAGCACACCATCCCAATTGGTTGCTTTTCGCTAGAAACACTAATGATAGGTTGAACTCTTCCAGAGTCATAGCGTTTATCAATATTCATCTTTCTTCTCTAAGATTTTCTCTCTGTTCTGACATTTTTAATCACAGAGATGTCCTTCTTATCTCTTTTTTCAATAATAGTGTGTGTTATTATATGTTGAACATCTATTCAGATTTGTCCCATACAGCCTTAAAATATCTCAAGGATATTGAGGTCAATATTGATAATGTCCTTATTATGACTGGAGACTTTAACATTAGAGATAGTTTGTGGGATTCGTCTTTTCCTCATCACTCTTCTATTAGTGATGATCTTATGATTATTGCAGACTCTTTCAATTTAACATTATCAACACCTACTGACCCTTCCCCTACTAGATTTTCGGATACAGCAGATGAAGCAAACTCGGTAATCGACTTAATGTTTCTACAATATGGGTCTAGTGAACTCAATCAACACTCGATATGCCTGGACTGTCGTCTATCTTCGGACCATGCTCCCCTCATCATTAACATCCCTATCACTAACGAGGTCATTAACACTTCCAAATTATCGATTGCGCCAAATAGTGAACAAGAAAAGGCTTTTGTCAAAGACCTTATCACTGTTTTCAAAAACATTGAAACGAATAATATAATCAACAAGGATAATCTAGAAGATATTGTCAATCATGTAGGGACCTCTATTAATCGGGCATGGACCAAGAACACAAAGTGGTTGAGAATTTCAAGACACTCTAAACAATAGTGGACAGAAGAGTGTAGTAAATCTCTTGACAACTACAGGACGACGAGAAGTTATGAAGACTAGAAGAAGTTCCAAAAGATCATAAAGAACACCAAACGATCTTTCTTTGATTTAAAGATCCAAGAAGTGGCAAACAAAAGCCATGGTCCTTGGGAGCTAATGAACTGGATCAACAGGCGCAAGCTGCCAGCTACAGAAGCTATCAAGTTCAATGGTCAGCCGTGCATCACTTCAGACAGCTTATGGGACACTTTCCATAACACATTCAACCACGCCATCAATTGTCAAGTCAATGTCAATATCCTCAATGAAATCAAGAACAAATCCACTTCATCATGGGAACCATTCTCCAAGCTCAAGTTCAGAAATGAAATTAGCAAGTGCAACAACTCATTAGCTCCTGGCCTAGACAAAATCACATAGTGCTATCTCAAACACATTCTCAATCAAGAAGAATGCCTTCTCAACATCATTAACATCACTAACATGTGTATCAACTTAGGTCACTGGCCGAACTATTTCATATGTTCATCAACGGTGATTATACCCAAACCAAACAAACCAAAGTATGATTATCTGAAAGCATTCCACCCTATAGTTCTCCTCAATACACTAGGAAAACTTATTGAAAAAGTCATTGCAGAAAGACTTCAATTCATTGTCACAAATAACAATTTCATTCACCCAAGTCAATTAGGTGGTTTGAAATTCAAATCCACCTTGGATGCAGGAGTCGCTCTCACTCATATTGTTCGTTCAGGTTGGGCTAAGAATAAATCCACTAGTGCACTCACTTTTGACATCGCCCAATTCTTCCCATTGCTCAACCATCGCCTTCTCACTGGTATCCTTGAGAAAGCAGGACTAGGACCAAAAGTGACATCGTTTTTTGCAGACTATTTGGTTAAAAGAAAAACCAACTACAATTGGAATGAACTGTCTTCCCCAATATTCGAAGTGAATATGGGAGTAGGCCAAGGGTCTGCCCTCTCTCCTATCTTGTCGGCCCTTTATCTTTCACCAGTTTTATATATTCTGGAAAAATGTCTTAAAAACCTAAAAATCCCTGTTTCCTTCATTTCTTTTGTGGACGATGGTCTTATTATATCACAGAACAAATCAATAGTCACTTCAAACTCTCAACTCTTTTGTAGTTACAATGTCTTATCTAAACTTCTGGACAGTTTCGGACTCATCGTAGAACATTCCAAAACTGACATCTTTCACTTCAACAGATCTCATGGCATATTCAACCCCCTGCCCCTTGATCTCTCTGCTATCGGAGGTCCTGTTCTCAGGCCCAAAAACTCATGGAAATACTTAGGTTTTATCTTTGACTGAAAGCTCAATTTCCACCAACATATCAACTTCTACTCGAACAAGGCCATCTCTATGGTCAAGTGCATGAAACTTCTTGGGAATTCATCAAGAGGTATCAACCCAATTCAAAAACGCTTACTATATAGATACTACATACTCCCAATTGCTTTATATGGTTTCCAACTATGGTTCTACAACAAAGCTTCCCTTTCGTACCATATGAGAATCTTAGGCAAAATGCAGAGAAGAGCTGCTATTTAGATCTTGGGTGCATTCAAGACATCTCCATCAGAAGGCCTAGAAGCTATCGCAGGCCTAATTCCCATCAAATCTCATCTCTAGAAGCTTGTGGGCAGATCTCAACTGCGTTCAGCTACACTCTCTCCAAACCATCTTCTAAGGTCTTTCATGGATGATCATTCTGACACTCATGCTAGACTTAGTCCCTACTCTATCAACACACTCACAAGTTGTCAGAAGACCATAACCAAAGGCTATTTTATTGATTCAAACGACAAACTTTATGGAGTTTTTCCTGCCTTTTCTCCTCTTCATCCAGAATTCAATCCGGGCTCTAGAATTATTGACATTTTTCCTGACTGCTTTTCTTTCAACCTAGCTAGTAGAGAAAAAAACGACAAAAAACGCTACTAACAACTCAACGAATTGACATTGCAATTGTCTTCTTCTCCACACATGGCCATTGTTGTAACAGATGCTAGCATCAAAAAAGACATCACTATATCTATATCTCATGTACATATACACAACCATCCTTTGACAAAGACGGTTCACCATGCAGCATACGTTACGAGCACTGAAGCAGAACTTTTTGCCATCAGATGCGGTATTAACCAAGTATGCAGCAAAGAGAACATATCCAAAATTGTTGTTATTACCAATTCCATTTACGCTGCAAAGAAAATCTTTGACATTAAACCCCATCCATATCAACTCCATACAACAGCCATCCTCCAAGAACTGCGTTGGTTCTTTGCTAAAGACCAAAACAACTCCATCGAATTCTGGAAGTGTCCCAGTCATTTCAAATGCAGACTCCACCAAGTGGTTGATAAAGATTCAAAATTATTCAATCCACAACCCATACTTCCAAGTCGAATATCTTGGGATTATTGCAAAAAGTTTGATAGCAACAACATCATCAGTCAATAGAAGATAACTTTTCAAGTGTCAGACAGAAAAGGGAGGAACTTTCTCGATTTAGTTGATAATGACTACGGTGACATTGAACTGTCTTATACTAAAGGTGGCCCTTGGCTCCAAGCATTTGGTCACTCGAACTCATTATGCGCTTGTGCTACTAGAGCCATCACGAATCATGCCCCAATAGGAGAGTACCGCCTTAGGTTCTTCCCTAGTGAAGATTTTAAGTGTCCTTGTGGAAACTATCCTATCGAATCAAGGAGGCACATTCTCCATGATTGCATGAGATTTAATGGGTATTGGAACCCTAGAAGAGATTCACTGTGTCATTTTGTCATATTCTTGATAGCTAACCCCAGAGCTTTTGCTTTCATAGATGATCCACATTCCGTCACTTCAAATTGATCTTAGAACAACTTGTACTACTTTCTCTATCTCTTTTCTTTGGTTTTTTGAGTAGTTCATTCAGTCTGTTTTCTAATTTCCTTTTCTCTTTCATTTTCTGTCTCTTTATGTAGTCTGTTCCTATTGTATGTAGTTACGAAGTAGCTACCACAGTATGCTACCATGCACCGTATAATAAATTGTTAAGTTAAAAAAAAAAAAGAAAAAGAGGGAGACATTCATAGCACCTTGTTTGAGCAAAGATATAATCCAGCGGGAACATTGATTTGCCAAAATTAAGCCACCCACTGTGCAGCTATATGTATATGTGAGTGTCAACAACTACAAGAGAGATGTAATATAAGTGGAAGAGACAGCCTATATGAAGTGTAGTATGTATTACAAACAATTGCCTCATGTATTATATATAATGTACATGTGGTAGAGTTTGTTTTATCTTCTTTACTATATCTTGTGTCTGTCTTACATAGTATACATCAGCGCCTCAGTAGTAGTGGAAGCCTCCTCATGTTTTCCTTGCTAACTCCATATTGTTTCCACAAGAATACCTTTTCTCTTTCTCATAGTCATTAGATATATATAGTGTCATGGTACACTTGAACCCTTTTATTTTTCTTTTCTTTTCTTTTTCTTTTATTTTTCCTTGATTTCTTGGACAATGAAGAGGCACATGACATTGTGTCATAGGTCTAGAATGTAGGAGAAGTGTTAGGACAACTGGGCAAAAGAGCAAAGTACTTCAAATCTCCAGGAAATCCTAAGAGAACAGAATGGGGATTCCTGGTGACAACTACTCTATATAATAAGAGGTCCATTCTAATGTGTCAAAATTCTGATTATATAAGCAAGAAATGATGATAATTAAGTAATCAGGGACAGTTTAGAATGGAGAAACTAAAATACAAGAGAGCCAGAGTGCTTAACAGGTATTTCCAGGGGTAAAAAAGCAGATAACCAGATGTGCAGATGACACTAGAAGACTTTGAAAGACTACAGAGTGTTGCAGAAGAGCAAGGGAGTGTGTAAAAGAAAGTTAAATAACATATCTAGACAGTTGGGAGTATTGGTATGCAGCTTGAAGGGGTCTGGAGCATGGGAAATCAGATGAGTGGATGAGTGCAGATGTGGGAAGGGGTCACATAACATAGATCAGCCAAAAAACATGAAAGAGAAAAGTCTTAGAAGAGCCAGTTCCCTTACAAGAAGGGACTAAAAGGATAATATTAAGGTACATGTCTATGACATGTTCATCTCATAGTCTATACCTAGTATACTTATGGCTGACATATAAACATTAGGGTAAGGCTATTTATTGTTAGCATAGACCATATATCAGTAGTATATATAGTGTAGAAATATATTGGGAACTTCTTGTTGAGTTCTCTTGTAATTCCCATAAGACTCTTATCTTGAAAGACTACTTAGTATGTTATTAACCATCTTAGTTAGTGGTTGCCACAACATATAGTTGTAGATACTGTTATGATTTAAGCCTAAGTGTTAAGGTAAAAGGCATACTTATGTATTGAGTGATATAAGAGAACTTGATAGAGTTCCTACTACAAAGTAGTCTACTTTATATATCTCTAGAAGTTGGTTTGTGTATTTCTAACCTATCCTAAAGCTATGACTAAGTCTTTCTAGTAGTCTCTATAATATTCCACCAAGTTACATAACTATATAACTGTAATACATATATGATCTATATTATATTTCTATTATGTTCTGTGACATTTATATAAATATTACGTCATGCTCCATAGCTAAGTCCAAAGATAAAAATAAGAAAACTAAACTATAAAAGAAAAAAATATTAGAAAGAAATATATAAAACAACCAAGTCTACTTTGAGAATTTCTGACAGATACAGTTCTATATTCTTATTCTTTACCAGTTGATCATTCTCTTTTCTCTGTTGGAAGGAACAAAGTGTACAGTAGCACAATACAATATAGATAACTAACAACTACTTACTAATAGTAAGATTTGTTAAAACTTAAGCCTTTGGATAAAGACAAAAGACCACTTTTATATAAAGTAACATAAAAAAACTCAATAGAGTTCTAAGTACAAACTAGTCTATCTTATATACCACAGACTATGGTCTGTGCACACACTACAACTAACCTACCCTAGAGTATATGTACTTTCTATAAGACCAACATGTTGTTGTCATGCTGTATAACATTATCTGTTCCAGAACCGTCTACAATCTTTTCTGTATTACATGATAGTATGACCATGACCATGACATATATGACAACATTGTGACAGGTGTCATGTTTCTGTCACATGTGATGTCATGCCACTGCTTTTACCTAAGTCCAAAATAAAGAAAGAGAAAAAAAAACTTGAAATAAACTAAAATAAAGAAAAATGAGAAAAATAAAATAAAATCAAAAGAAAAATATAATAGAGTCCAGTCCATTGCTCACAACTCTGACAAGATTGTTCTTGTAAAAAGCTTAGAGATAAGTGATATAAGATAAGTTGGATTACTTGAACTGGTTAATGACAGTGTATCTACAGAATATATATATATCTTGCACTATTAAAAATGTTCTCAAACTCTACAACAATTCCACAGAGTTTTGCACAAATACTGCCAATGTTCACTATCAAGCTTATAGAGTTTACTAAGATATCTCCACTATCTCCACTCCAAAATTCCATTAAATACTACTATCTAGATGTTCATGGTTCTGTATCTTGTACTATTATCTTATAAAATTTTCCAGACTAATATATCACAGACTGTTCTATCAGAGTTCTTGATCATCTAGTGCAATAATTCTGGAGTTAAGTCAGCAATGTTTTATTTAATGTTCCACTTGATTAGTATAGACTACTTAAGTATTTAAAATAATTTTTGCCTTTAGGAAACCTTATTCTATTTTCTTGGGTTCTTCTTGGAGGTAAATTATATATTAAGTGATTGTAAGCAATAGGCTTAAGTTCTCCCTGGAGTTTGAAGCACAAACTCTGTGTCTCTGTTATAGTTGCCCTAACAGGAGAACAGAATCTTCTCCAGAAACCCCAGTACATTTTTGTAAGGAAATCACAAACTATTGACAACTCTGTAAAGTTTGTTACTCTTACTATATTACAAGCTCTACTATCTATTGTCAGCTCTACAGAGTTCATCACATCAAATTTACTACCCCTGTATACAAACACCAACTGCCTTCCTCAACTATATGACTGTTCTTCTGTATTTCAGATTGCCATCAGATAAACCTCTTTCTATTCTGAAGAATATTCTAGATATTTTTATTACTGTTTCTGACCACATTAATATTAACATTTTCTGCTTGTTTCAGTGCTGTTCTGCCAGATTGAATTGTAATCTTGAGTATTTAGGATAGTTACTACCTTCAGGAGACCTCATTCTGTTTTCTTAGGTTTTTCTGAAAGTGAGTGATATATATTATAATATTTTTAATGTTACTTAGGTTTCTCCAGAGCTTGAAGCACAAACTCTATGTTTCTGTTCTAGTCACTCTAACAATTCCTAACATGACAGTCTAACCTTATACTCAACAATATTTCAACCTCTATTTCCTTTTCTTACTTCTCAAATAATATCTACTCTAAATGAACACTCCAGAAACTCTGTTAATACTGACACATTCCTAGAACTCCTCTAGCATTACTTAAAAAAAGTAGTTAAGTACCAACATGCCTTAGAAGTTTTAACTAACTTAAGAGTTGTAAACCAACTCTGTGACTTGTGTGCTTTAATATTAAACACTGCCTCCATACTCATAGATATACCCCTCATTCCTTCACTGACATATAAACCTCCTACCTCTAGTACTCCTCTACTAATAGTAGATCCATGCTACTCTCAATCTAATATTTTTTCCTATAAATCTTAAAGGCGACTGATATTTAGAGTAAGCCTTCCTCAGTCTTGCTTTCTATATATCTAGCTGTCTTATAATTAGTTCAACAGTAATTAAGACAAAATATCATGAGTGCTATTGTCCTTTTGGAGTGGCTGAGCTTCTGAGTGGCTTAAAACACTATTCAGAGAAATCCAGTACTAGAGTTTTCCCTGTTGCAACTTGGGTGGAGTTCAAAGGCCTTTTTAAGCTCACTTCTTTTCTATTAGTGTAAAACATGCTATTATGACATCATTGTTCTAGAACCTCCTACATTTTTCTTATCATGATACATGATTGTGTGATCATTACTGTAATAGTGTTGTGTGACAGTGACATTACACTAAACCCTAACCCTAAATAAAGTAAAAAGTAAAATAAAAGTAAAATGAAAAGAAAAAGAGAATAAAATAAAGTTCATTGTTCACAACTCTGACAGTACACATTATATACTCATGGCTGACACATAGACATTAGGATAGGGTTATTTATCATTAGCATAGATTATAAACTATCTGTATAAATAGGATAGCAATACATTGAGGACTTCTTGTTGAGTTCTCTTGTGATTTCCATGAAACTCTTGCTCTATAAGACTACTTGGTATGCTATTGATTGTTTTGATTAGTAGTTACCACAACATCTCCACTATTTGGATTTCTTAGTAATAAATAGCTCTCTCTAGTTTGTTGACAGCTTCAGCTTTGGCATATGGTCTTTAGGATAGGCTAGATATAGTAGTAGTATGGGCCAACTAGTATAGTATATAAGATAGATACATTGTACTGAGAACTCCATCGAGTTCTCTTGTGATTAATCCAATCCAAGGTTTACTCTTTTGACTTTAACTCTAAGTCTTAAGATATAATATGTATACTTTGAGATAAACATATTGTTGATATATATCTTGATATTATTTCTTCTAGTTCTTTCCACAATGTTCTAAGCCTATAATGTAATATCATGTAGCACATCATATGACTGCAGTTACATGTCTCTTCATCATCCAAGAAATAAATAAAATAAAAATATAAAGGTTCAAACATACTATGATAGGAGGCCTATTTAAAAAAGTCTCAGACCTTAATATCTGAAACTGGATACATGAATTCTCATATCATTATTGTCAAGTTTAGAAGTAGCCCAACTCCATTATTTAGAGCCAGATTGTAACCTACTAGTTGAATACCCTTAAAATCCAATCAAATAATAGTTCTTGTCTCTTTTATATTATAGATATGGAGACCCAAGTCAACTAGTTCATGAATATTCTGTCAGATTCAATGTCTGGCAGTTGACAACAGAGCAGTACAAAGAGCTTATAAAGAACTTGAATGATTTGAGAGATTTAGAAGTAAAATAACAACAAAAACTCTCAGAGGAGGACAACAAGAAAGATTTATTAATTAGTCAGGGTTTTGCATAAAAATAATGACTTATTAGACACATCCTAAACCTTATCTACTCTCCTACTTCCTACTCATTGTTCTAAATAGGAGAAAATACTTCCATTATATTCTATTATTAGTGATCTTAATATTCACAAAACTTTTCTGTATCTTTTTGTCTTCTTTGAAACTACTAATACCTCATAGTTCTTTGTAATGTGTGCACTTATAGACTTTAATGCTACTAGTATTTTTGTAAACAGAAGCTTTGTTGAAAAGGATCATCTGAATACTTACAAACTTTCTAGGTTAGTACTGGTTTATAACATAGATAGAACTTTCAACAAAGGAGGCCAGATATTGAAGATGATATACATTGTTCTCTAGTACAAGACCTTGCTTACAGTCTTGAGCCTTAGCAAGCAAGACTTTTATTCTGGAACTTATGCAACTGAAGTTTCACAACTCTAAGATTGACTAGCAAAAAAAGAGATATTTATAACCTATTATCCTACTTAATGTGTTTTGGTTGCTAAGTTGTCTAGAAGGCAGATAAGCTGAGAGTATGAGCTCTAGATATGTGTTGCTCTAGTCTCTCCACTATATTAGTAAAAGACTCTGAGAATAACTTTTCACTGCCTACCAAGTATTATATTATGACTTAGACTCAAGTGATAGAACAAAAGAGAAACCTGGTATAAGATTTATACAAGAGAACTTGATGGAGTTCCAAGTGCAAAGTATCTACCTTATATATACTTGGCTAATGGTTTATACTACACTAAACCTAGCCTACTCTAAAAAATATATATTACATACTATTAACGTGTAGTATGATATCATTGCTCTGGAGCCTTCTACACCCTTCTGTAATATGTGATCATGTGACCATAAATTGTGACTGTGATATGTGACAGTTTGTGATATCATGCTAACCCTTAACTCTAAGTTTGAAAATAAATAGAGTTTACTATCTTTAACTCTGATATATCATGAAAAGATTAGAGATTGTTTTTACATAACTAGAATACTCTTTAATTCTTTGATACTGGATCTCTTTACTGCTATAATAACTTCTTAACCTTTTTCTATAGCCTTTAAACAAGCTTAGACTTTAAAAAAATGACTCTACAACTCTTACACTGTTAGAGTTAAAGATAGTAGATGTTATTTATTTCTATTTCTTTTCTATCTATTTTTTTATTTTTGGACTTAAGGTTAGAGGTTAGCATAATATCATATACCATGACAAAAGATGTCACAAATCAAGTCACATGGGTCACAGTAACAAGTCATAGTCACATGGATAAATATAAAAAGTTTTAGAAGAATAATATCATACTACATATCAATGATATGTAATATATATGTTAGTCTATTGTTACTTCTATCACAGTTCTGTTTGAATTTCTTATAAGTTACTCTTCAAGTCTAATAACTCTTTGACCTACTCAGGATTAACATCTATCCTGCCTTTTAGAACTTTATTCAACTTTGTCTCTCATCTGTTATGGAACACTTTGGACACTAACATTTTTCTTTTTCTTTTATCTATTTTTCTTGATTTTCTTTCTTTTTTAGTGACGATGAAGAAGCATGTGACATTGCAGTCACATGACATGTCACATGATGTGACGTCATAGGCCTAGAATCTGGTGAAAGAATCTAGAAGGTGATGTCAGAGCATATGGAGTATGCATGGTGGCCTTGAGTAAGAAGTGAGGCGAGCATGAGGTTGAAGCATGGACTATAGGGCAGGTTTAATCATTAGTAGCACAGACCATGAACCATTTGTATAAATAGGACCTTAATTAAGAAGAGGCTTCTTGTCGAGTTCTCTTGTGAATTCCCACTTGATAATCCTACTTTGAGATTTTACCGCTTGTGTTGTCATTTATCATTTTGATAAGTGGTAGCCACAACATCATCTAGATAAATATCTCACTAGAGTCTTTTCTCTAAATATCTCACAGCACTCATGATGACTTCACCAATGAGGCTATTCTTCTATATAGTCTTCTAACCATACTATTCAAGCAGTCCAGATAGTTTTATTTATCTCAGATCCTAGTATTATCCCTATTGACAATAATCCTGGTTGGAAAAATGCTTCTGCTACTAATCCACCTAATATTTCTCAATATTCATCTACTTATTTCTAGTCAAAATCACAGTATAGTAATAATACTAATCAACTGATTGATATTCTCATTTGGATCACCAATATACTCAATACTAATTAAATTACTGGACCTGCAAATAATTCAAGAGGAACTTAAGCCTACATCTTTAATATACTTAGCAGTACTATGTTGTAGCAGCCAACACTGTGATAGCAAGGCACACACAAACTTATATAGGGCTAGTATATCTCCATCACTCTTATATTAAGATTTACAAGAAGAATTTGATAGAGAACCTCCTACTATAACATACATTATATATACTAATACATGTTGGTCTATGCCTTATAATATATATAACCTTCCCTAAAGTCCATGTGTCATCCATGAGTCCACCATGCCACTAGAAAATGCTTTTATACTTCTAGATGATGTCTCAGACTATCTTGAGTGGACTAACTTGAGAGATAGTGTGATAGCTATTAAACAAACTAGACTTCAGACTTGGAACCTATTAGAACAGATTTAGTAGAGTATTGTGAAATGCTTAGCTATCTGCTGCTCCAGCTTGTATATCACCAAGTTGTTATAGCGCAAGGATGTGGACAGACTTTAGGGTTAGGGTTAGTGGACAGGAATAGGACAGTAGTATATTATTAGTCTACAACGGACAAAGAGTTAGGGTTAGGAGATAAGCACGTGACCTGGAAGTCGTGTAGTAGAGTCTAGAGCGGTCTGGAAGGACTTAGGGTCTAGAAGGATCAGGAAGAGTCTAGAGATGGAGTTAGGGTTAGGAGTGACGTCAAGGGACAAGGGTTCCTCATGGTGTACACATGGTGTGCACATGTACAGCGGAGATTAAGAGTATGACGTCAGGGCACATGTAGGAAGCATGGTAGCCTT
>Ga0157364_1004108_pt1 | contig 14427 bp, 8 predicted proteins | sample AttsexASBM2_FD_111476 | JGI IMG/M metagenome (GOLD analysis project Ga0157364, IMG submission 111476) | Fungus gardens microbial communities from leaf cutter ant in Ribeirão Preto, State of São Paulo, Brazil - Atta sexdens ASBM2 | ecosystem: Host-associated > Fungi > Mycelium > Unclassified ... | reverse complement strand
TTATGTGCGCACATATTTTATGTACGTACATCCTAAACATACATCTTACACACACACACACACACGCGCGCGCGCGCGCGTATTACTATAAGTGTTATACGAGAGATTAAGCAAATTATTATTATTATTAATGATTGCATTTAGCAGAAAAAGCAGCTTTTTTGCAACTTATAAAGTTTTTTTTTTAATATTATTGGTTTATATATTTAGAATCAATAAAAGGAATTAAGAACAAGAATCAATTACATTAAAAGATTCTATAACAGTTGCAAAGTTGCTTTTTCTGCTGAACGTAATCAATTATTATCGCGATTGATCACGTCGCAACGGCACGCTCGCCGATCGTTGACGATCTGTAAAAACTGTTTACGAATGAATGGCAAATAAAATATTATACGACAATGAGTCTATTTGTTATTGCATTGAAAAATCGAAAAGAGTAATCGTAGAAATAAATAAAATTTATCATTGAAAGGTAATTGTTGTTTTAAGCCATTATGAGAGACGGTGAGTATTTATTTCATATTTGCAATAAAATAATAAAAGTATAAACCTTGATAATTATTAAACCTTGGAAACTAATCATGTAATTTTAATTATAGAGATTTGCATTTATTGGCATTGAAAAATTATATTGATTTTTTAATTGTGAAATATTTAAGAGTTTTGAGTCACAGATTCTTTATTATTGTGAATATTCTTTATTACTGTCAATAGAATTTTTCATTCAATAAATACTCGCGCTCCATTTTTTACATCGTAATGTTTTATTGCTGCTGTTACAATTACAATAATCTGCACTTTTTTTTATCACGTAATGCGTATAACATAAATATATGTAACATGGCAGAATTAATAATGGTACCGTTAAAGAATTCGCCATTTGCAGTATGGCATGTGTATGTTTACGAAGTGCGACTTATTGTCGTAATGTGAAAGTTACTCGAATGGTAATTGGACATTTAGAATGTTGCGTTTTCAATCTTCTTTGTTTTCTCGTTATGCCCAGTTCTAAATTTAAAACCTTCACATGGTAACTGCGAAGGGTCAAATGTACGAAATTCCTAGATAATCTATACATTCGCATTACAATTCTTTTGGCAAAGTATAAAAGTCTTAATTATTTTATCCTAGAGAAGACATTTTTTTGGAATCCTTTTCAGAATTGATTGCGTATCCGATTAGACTTTCTCTCTGATTGTATCTTAGTTTTAAATCTTGCGGAATGATCCTGAGTCACAGTACTTGATTCTATATTAGTATTACTATTGAAATCAGAGATTCTCTTCGAGAAAAATATACGTTGCTTAAAGTTTTTATCAAATCACGATTTTCCGACTAATACGAAATATTTTAAATTTATTTAGAGATTTTATCGCTTCTTCTTCAAAAAGTTATCGCAATAGCTTTTTACGGTGAGCAGTGCCTTCTCTGACGATTGTTGATAAATCAGATGATAGATCAGAAATCTGGTCTTACCGATTTATCATGTCCTTCCGATATGTCGTCCCGATATCTGATTCCGATAACATGAATGACACATCGTTATGTCAACATATTTTTGTCTGAATTATTTTCTCTTAATCTTTTCTGTTCACTTCCAGGAACATCGTCACAAATAATATATTCTTCTTTCAAGTAGAACAACTTTAATGCATGCAATCGCTCTTCTTAATCAGACTTAAAAGCTGAATTAGCATCTGGATGCCATCCCGGTAATTTCGATCCAAGTCGTTATTCTCTCCCGGGAAGACATGCGTAAAGTCAATCATTTTCACTCTGACCCATTTGTCCTCCGTGCTTTCATCATCATTCTGCGTATTGTTTGTGCACGAAAGTGAAAATTGACTCGGGCTGGACCGACATAACCGGTCCACATTTAAATTGCAAGTTTCGCTTTGAGTAGGTATGTTTTCTTCGCTTGACATCGACATAGGCTGGCTTATGCTTTTTTTCATCTTTGATCGAAACGTTAAATCGTCCATTTCAGATGAATTCCGGTGCATTCCAGGTACTGTTAATAAGGGAACTGACTCACATATCATTTCTTTGTCGAATTTCGGCGCTGAATGAGAGACAGAACTATCAACTTTCAATGAACAATGCTGCCGTAAGTGTTGGGCATCGTAGGCGACCAGAAGTGAGCTGGAATAGAAGCAATATTTCCGCTGCATGTTGAAGAGCCGTTCGATCTTGTAGAGGTATGTCAAAATTTCGGAGACCAACTGTCGGCAGACTGGTTTTCCAGGTATTATGTTCAAGAAATCTTCTAGTGCTGCGTGAAGATAAGAAGAAGAATATTAACGCGGTTTCGAAAATGAGAAATGAGAAACATTTTATCGCTAAATTGATTAAAACACGTCGTAAAGGTCCTCTTTCCTTTATTTATGGGTCTGACCTAATGATTATTCTTAATGATCCTAGAACGTCGATGTAAAATTATTATTGCTTGGCGGTATATGATTTAATCTGAATTAAATGATATATTTAAAAAAAGAATGGAATGCGATATCGATTATACTTCTATTTCCTAAGAAGCTATAATTTTTGTAAAGATATAACGGAACGTCCGTCAACGTTCTAGAATTAAAATTTCGTGCGTTAATATAAAAATTGGAAGGTATACTAATTTCGATTTATAATTGATCCTCAATGAATTAAAAGACTTAGCCTTAACCATGCTCGAATCGAAAGCAGGTTATTTTGTTATTTAAGAAAATTCATTATCCCTTTCTGAAATAGATTTTTAATACTCATGAAATTGGATTCATTTATATGGAGTAATTGTTCGTTTTTTTTTTGCTTATCGATTTCATATGTCTTCTAAAACTCTAAAGCAGATACCTTCCACGACGCCCTCGACACCGAGTTGCTTGCCATAATCTCTGTCATATTTCCTTAATTGTCCAGATAAGACAGAATATACTTGATAACCTGTTATACAAAAACCATAAGTACGCTTCGATTCAGCATACTTGAGTTCTTCCGTTCTCCTCTTCTCTGGCGTGGCCAAAGGATCCCACGTGCGAAAACCGATCTTGATATCTATCACACATGGCTCGGCCATGCCCTTTGTAATATTCCTAAGTATGAGGAATTTCGTACCTGTTATCGGACAAAACGGTTTAATGAAAAAAAGATATCTAGATGAAACACTAGCCATCCAAATAATATTATATTTACATCTCACGCCTGATAAATTAATTCTTATATTACACAATTACAGATAATATGTATATAAATTATATAAATATACAAATATATATATGTATATACATATATGCGCACACGTGAAAGTTTTAAAAGAGTTAGGTCTTATTTCACAGTTTATTCACAAAAGTCATCATATCACATTTGCGGACTGTCAAGAAAATCCTTACGGTTATTAAAAACACGCAGTTCTGTTGTGCCATAATAACGTGGAACGAATTTTTTTAATTCCAATGCGACGGGATCATGAGAATTCTTCAAGCTCTCGTAGAATGCAATTTCTCTTTCCCCAAGGATTATTTTAGTCGCCGGTTTCAGTATGTGGCCAGTCCGTCTGCAGACCAGCACGCCTGTAATTAGAGATAATTCTTCATGTTATTCAATATACAAATGTTTATATACTGTTGATAAGCACTGAATTCCCTGAATTGATTACATTTCACTGATATACTATTAATATCTTTGTACATTTTTCTTTTATAAATCAAACATTGTAAATAGGAAAAGCACTGCTCTGCTTTTGCTTTAAATCGTCATATTGAAAAGAAATAGAAATACATGTAAGTTTATCTTAGCAATTAGTATAAATTTTAAGCATATATTAAAATATGAACAAAATAGAAATTGGAGTAGAATAAAATAATGGCTAATTTATTATTAAAAACTACATGTACAGAAATTATGTTAATTTCAAAAAATATCTAGAAAATTTTCAATTTTTGTTATCTAAACATTATTTTACATATATACAAAAAGTTTTTGATAAAAATAAATGTACAAAATATTTAAAACATTTATCTTCCATTAATTATTAATAAGTATTAATTATATATTGAATTAAGTATATAGTTAAGTACATAATTAAATCCTAAAACTAAATCGTACTTACCGATAGTCTGTTTTTCGCCATTGAAAGGATGGCCGGCTATTTGACATTCCAACGGTGTCAATTCACCAGGAAACATACAACCGGATGGCCCGGGAACCGTCGTATTGTCCCATTGTATATGTGGCAGTTTCTCGATATCATCATCCGAGTCTACGGTCGTCATAATTAACGGCGGTCTGTGCGGTGACGATTATCTATAAATTATAAACAATCCCGTGATTCTCAAAGAGCTCGATCGTGAGCCAGTCTACTCCGCTAAGCTTGTATTTCTCAATAATGAACAAATGAAAGTAATATCTTTGCGATATCACGTTTTGTTACCACGATAATCTAACACAAAGTCTATTCTTTGTAGTATTATGTTAAACTTTCCGCATTTAAAATAAAATAGCTGGTGAGAAAAAAAGAAAAACAGCGACGTACAAGTTCAACTATAAAGGACAAATCCACATTGTTTCATCATTATTAAAGTCCATCTTGAAAAGAGAAAAGAGGAAAAAAGGCAAAAAATTCGTCCTTAGATTCCTTGTTTCTTTATCTTGTTTTTTATTAATGTATTAGACTATACTGTAAAAAAAAGTATGTAACATTATAAATATGTAAAAATTACTTAATTTATGATGTTAATATATAAAATAAGTTGCAGTTTTAAAAAATTAATACTTTTACCTCTAATTGTAATGTAAATACATCTTTACATTAGAAAACAGAAAATTACAAAAATAATGTATTTTCTAATTCTTATTGAAATGTACAAATTTATGTGAAATTATATAATGATAAAATATCACACATATAAATTTGCATTTTTATTTTCTTATATTTCAATAATATAGTTATCAAAATTACATACGGTGACGAATTAATATTGGAATATTTCTATAAACTTAACTAAAATTATAAATTTACTTTTGCAAACTATTTAATTACTATAAAAAATAATAATTTTATTTGTAAGTTGTGACGTTTTACTTTATGAAATGTATAAATATACACTTTAATAGTGGATTCCAAATTATCCACTTGTAATTTTACATATAATTTTTTGCAGTGTGCACTATAGAATTTTCCTTTTTTGCTTTCACCAAATTTAGAACATATATCTATTTCACTTAAAGTACAAAAAGTTGAGCTATAAAAAAACAAACCTCTTTTCTCTTCCCCCCCCACTAAAATTAAAACTATTAATTAGAATTTATTCATGTATCGAACGTTCGTGTGAAAATCCTCGCCGTAATAATTTCGCAGTGTTAATTTCCTCTCCTTTTGCTGTAATCTCTATCTTCTCTTATCTCTTTATCTATCCCTCTTACGAAATTTTTTTCTTACAATCAGTATAAACGTTGACAAGCCCACAGCGTCGGTCCGTTCTATTATTATCGTGACGCAAAATGATAAGGCAACAGATTTTTTTCTCTTTTCTTTAAGATTCTTTTCTCAAGCTTTTTGAAATCAAAGACGAGATAGGTCCGCGAACGACCCCGTGATCCCGATTTTGTTGTTTCTGCTGCGCCTTTGTCCTTCGTTGCGCCATGGACTTGTTATCACAACGTCATACTGGGTGCTCCATTAACACGACTTACCTAAAGATCTTAGTCCTGGAACACAATAGGAGTACATAGCAAGTTTTAAGCCATAATGCCTTGTTTATAATATGTAGATATGTTATAGAATAAGCTTCATGTAAAATGTAAGAGTAAGAAATTGATCAATCACAGTCGAATACGAGAAGAATAATTGACTATGATTGGTTAATTTCTTCCTCTTACTTCTTATATCAAGCAGACATCGTACATTGTAGATGACACATAAGATACTGATTAATTTCTTTCTTAAAGTTTACTACATCTATTATGTTTCAGGATTTCTCTATTCTAATAACCGTAAGTTCTCATCATATTCGACTACGATTGGACAATTTTTAGATGCAATCTAATATATACAGTTTCTCTCTGAGAGATTGAAATCTCTTATTCCTAGTTTCCTATTGTCTATGCTTTTCATTATGTTTAAAGTTTACTAAATTTCAATAAATGGCTTTCAATAAATGCACAATTAAAAATAGATAACAGAAATAGGGAGAATAACAGATCCAACTCTCTAAATTTTTCAAAATAGAATCTCACTCAATCAGTCATGATCAGACTAGAAATTGGATTAAAATTTAACAACAAAAGAAAGAAAACTAATTTCAAAGTTAGTGAATTTTGCTTTGAATGATTTAAATTCCAATCTAATCTCAATCTCTAATCTAATTAAAGAAGATTGAATCTTAAATAAGAATGGCTCAATCTTTAAGAGTGAGAGTCAATCTAAAAGTTTTTGAGAGAACTATTAGAATACATAGCTTCTGATAGATTGAAATTTATTTCTCATTGTCTGTGTTTTTCAAATATATAGGCTTTAGCAAAACGACTGACTTATAATCTTAGGACAATATCTTATGACCTAAGTCTTTTGTTTTTAATAACATAATAACTGTCTTATGACACAAGTCTTAAAGGTATATATAGAGGTGACCTCATGTGTATGTTTAAGACTTGAGTCACAAGACTATTACTGATCCTTACTAAAGATAAAAGATAAATCATGAGGCATTGTCTTAAAATTATAAGTCAGCCATTTAGCTGAGGCTTTATCGGAAGTTTAAGTCTAAAATACAAATGAAAAACACAAGTGAAAAACACAAACAATACAAGAAAAACAAAAATAGACTTCAATCTATCAAAAATAATACATATCTAAAAATACACAATTTCTGACAGGTTGAAATCTATTATTCCCTGTTTCTATGCCTGCGCTTTTCAATTGTATCTCAGGCTTATCCCTCGATAAGATACAGTCATCTTACTGAAAGAAAAAACGTTCTAACCTCACACTTTTCTTCTCTGTCGTTCCAACGTCGCTTTCGATTATCGTTTGCGGCTACGTTCCGCTTGAAGATAACGAGAGATCGATATATTAAACACGCACTCACTCTCTCCCTCTCTGTCCTCTAGTCCGTTATTATCTTGATCTCGTGTGCGTGATACTATAACCTACAACAGCGAGCGCGGCGCGAAAACGCGCGTGATAGGCACACATGGACAAGGGAACGTGTTCTATCTCATTAGGTAAATATATCTTGCTTCTCGCCGATGATCGATCAGATTTGATAATTTATATGTTGCACTGCGTCGCGTTACTTTATGTTATGTTCTTTCCTCGTTTTATGCATCAACTCCGATCACAATCACAAAACTATTCTGTTCAACTCTATTCGATCTACTCCGTTGTGCATGCCCCTGTCAAGGTGTTCTGACGCTTATTGCCATCTATCGCCAGAGAGAATATCGACATCTACCGCTACGCACTGCTGCCCTCTGAAGAAGTGGATGTAAACTACACAATAATATTCTTTTTGCGGTATTCTTAATGGAAATAAATCGCTGAAACAATTAAAGTCAAATTAATAGAGATTTAGATTTCTCTGTGCCTGGTATTTATAGTCAGATCTTATAATATTCTTTTCTTATAACATTCTTTTTTTATATCTTATAAGTTAGATCTTATATTTAGATCTTATATTTAAGATCTCTCTCTCGTCTTGAGTACAATTTTAAGTTCCCCGGTGAAAAAAATTTTTCACCATGCATGAATATGTATAAATATGTATAAATATACATAAACACGCATAAATATTCATAAACATATAAAATTATACATGAAATATGTCCATACATCCTTCTTTCTTTTGTAAAATTATTTTTTAGTGTAATAGAAATAATATATAATAGTAATGTGAATATTATAATATATGTGAATAATATATAATATATAATAGTAATGTGAAAATTTAACAAATAATTAAAGGAATAATTCTCTCACTGTTTGTTTTAGAAAAAAACAAGTTTGAAAAAATATAAAAAAAATTGTACATAATTAGGCATAATTTTATATATAATTATACATAAGTAATTTTTTATGTAAAACATTTCTTCAAACTTGATTTTTTCTCACAAATAATGCGAAAATTATCTTTTTAATTATTTTTAATGTGTTCACATTAATACTAAAAAGTAATTTTATATAATGCGTGAAAAATTTTTTACCGAGATATTATATCGAATAAATCAGAAAGCCGTATTATGTGTAAATAAATAATTTAACGCTTTTGATTATATATTCTTTATTGTTATAATAATTTAATAATATTAAAGAATTAATTTAATTTAAAAGAATTAATTTAATTTAATTTAATTTAATTTCAATAAGTTTCGGAACATATCGATCATATGAAATGAATGAGCGAGTTCAAAATGGTAAAGTGGCTAGACATGCTTGCCGAGCGAATGAGCATGATTGAGTCTTATGGATCAATCAATCATGTTTAATTGCTTTTCCTTTTTTTTTATTTTACCTATAATACACTATGCAAAATATATTACAAAATTAAAATTATTTATACATTTATACACTATAAAATATATTACAATAAAATTATTTATACATTTTCAGATAATCTGGCAAAAAACAAAATTATTTGTAGAGGCCCTCCACCACCCCCGTCGGTTCTAATCAGCGGTCCTCTTTGGACTACAGAGACAAAAATAATGCATTGCTTGTAAATATCGTTATTGTTACTAACAATTTGGTAATAATTACGTTATAATTATACTAAGACTAAAGTGGGAAAATCACTTTTAAAAAGTAATTTATTATCATTATATTATTTATTGAAAAATGTAACTCGTTATTTTATTAGTAAAGCTAATACGACTAATGTATCGAGTTATTTTTTCAATAAATAACGAGTTACTTTTAAAAAATGGCTTTCTCAATCCTGATATTATAGTTACCGTTATAAAAAATTGCAATGTTATTACTAAATTATTATTATAAAAAATAACAGTAATGCAAGTAATGCGTTTCCATCCCTACTTTGGACACATACTGTTTTCATTTTTTAATTTTTCATTCATACAACTCGGGAAAAAATGTTACATATATATGGACATATTTTATGTATATATAATTGTATCTAAAATATATCATTTTTTTATATAATTATATATAATTTTATATAATTTTATATAATTATATACAATTATATATGAAACATTTTTTTCTAAGAATTTAATTTGTATCATAATATACTTTTTTTTATATCAAAATATAATACATTCGTATAATATAAGTTATTAATTTAAAAAATAAAATATAAAATTACAAATATAATATATAATAGTTCAGTTAAATCTTTATAAGGCTACTTCACATTTACCGAATATTGTTATTATGCATCCTATCTAAGATTTCATAATTTCTTTTATAAATTATGAAGTAATATTTTTAATTAATTTAAATTAATTTAAATTCAAATTTTATTCGAAATAAAAGTAGATCAACCGTAGAAATCCGCCACTACCCCCGCCGATTTCGATCGGCGATCTTCTTTTTATATTAGCTGCGTTTAGCAGAGAAAGCAGCATTACAACTGTTGTAAAATTCTTCAATATGATTGGTTTACATATTTAAATCCATAAGGAATTAACAAAAACCAATCGTATTAGGAAAAATGTTACAACAATTGCAAAGTTGCTTTCTTTGTTGAACGCAGTCACTATTTCACATTTTTATTACGTTATTTTGTATATACAATTTATTTAATATTAAAATACAATGTATAATAATGATAATTACTAATAAATATACTTCAGACTAGAAAAATTATAAAATATAAAATTATAATATATAATAGTTCATTCAAATCATTTTATAAGGCTATTCTACTTTTATCAAATATCGTTGCGGTTATTATGCATTTTATCTAAACTATTTTTTATAATTTCCTTTATAAATAATATCTTCAGATTAAAATTTCATCCGATAAAAATGAATTAATCTTGTAGAAACTCTCCATTACTCCCGCCGATTCTGATCGACGGTCCTCTTTTCTTTAGACCTCAAACACAATAGCATACAGTAAGCCTCTTATAAAAATTGTCCAATCATAATCAAATATTCTTCTTACAATCAATTATGAATGATCGACTATGATTTTTTAAGGCTTATTGCACTTATTGTATCTCAGGATTTACACGTCATACTGTAAAAGTATGGAAAATCGGAATAATTTCACAAATTTTAACAATGCCTAAATACCCATGTCTAAAATCTAAGCAAAAAAAATTAAAAAAATGTCTTCATTTTAAATATGCTTTCTTAGCTATTTTTCAAAAAAATTTGAGTAAATAAATATCTTGAATAGACTAAAATTACCCCATTTTACGGTAATTTTTTTATTTACATATATATTCTATATACAATTTTATTACATTATATATACAATACAAAAGAATTACATTATAAAATTGAAAATATAGCATAATATGCTTATTATAATAACAAGAATACATGTAAAATCTTTGTGATATAATTACATATAAAACGTTCGGGATGCATATAATAACACAATTTTGTTTCGATACAATGTGAAATATGTGGATATGATCGACAAGTAACTATTACATAACGTTTCTTATTAATTGAATAGCAATTACAAAGTTTATTTTGCTTTATTAATTTATATAAGCAACCAAACCCAAAAGATTGTTAATAAATTTATTATATATATCTTTCAATTAAAAAGGATGTCAGTTATTAACATATACTAAAATGCATAATATACAAAAAATAGGTAAAACTTCAGTGCATGATAATGATCAAATAAAAAAATATGCGACAAATGAAATAATCTTATCAATTCTAGTATACACAATTTCTTGTTTCAAAGCAAGTCTCCTATAATTATATTATATTTCTCTACACGATAATACATATTAAAAAATATTTTGCAACATCTCTTCTATTTTAATATAATCAAATAATATAATAAATCAGGCTATTTATTTAATCGCGTGTATAAATTCTAATTCCTGTTTTACTTTAACAAAGATCGCGTTATATCGCGTCCAAAAGAGGATAACCGGCAACAATTCGATCAAATTAAGTCCCTTGTGGCTCGTGTTGAGAAAGTATTCGTACACAGAGAAGAACGATTTATACATGCTGAAGAATGAGCTGTGTGCTCTATTTCTGACGAGTTCCACGGGATTAAACCGCAAAGGAAAGTTAAGTGATCCGTTGAATATCAAGGATTCCATTGTAGAAGGAAACAAATCCCAGATTTCCGGACTGCTCTCAATAGCAGCTATTTCAGTAGCGAGTTAATAACTATCACCTTTTTCCAAATCTTTGCATAATGCAAGTATAACGCATTTTCCAAATTTTCATGATAATTTAACCGATATTCATCAATTTTTTAGTACATGAGATTAAAATTCGCGTGAGAAAATATTCTTTCATTATCAAATACATTTTTTTTATTATATATACCAAAAAACATGGATAGAATGATTCCATTCGAAAAGTGATTACAAATGATTATATTTCGAAATAATAAAATACATACTTCTTTATTGTAATTTATTAAATGTGAGAGCACAAAAATTCTCAGGTACCGACTGTTCGAGACGAATCGAACCGATAACAACAAGACTTCAATTAATTTCATAATAAAATATTTAGTGGAATGAGATTCACATTGTTTTGTACTTTTCTATAATATTTTAGCAAATATAGCCAAATAATTAAATATCTTATCTAAAATTAAATGTAACATTCGGATAATTAAAGTTATCACAATCTCATTAATATCGGGGTACCCAATCGATTCGTCTTGAATTTATTAAGTACTCACACATTTTTAATTATGTTCATTGTATCATTACAATAATTTATTCAAATAAGTATAAATCTTTTTGAAAAAATTTATCAGGTGAATAAAAACTAAAAATTCCTTACTATAATGTACACTGCATATGTATTTTATTATATAAAGCAATCTAAAAATTTAAAAATTATTTAATGTTCTGGAATATGTAAAAATTAATTAACGTTCTGCAATAGAAGGATGTCGGCGCCTGAAAATAATTTCTTTAAAAAATTAAAAATAAAAATAAATAAAATATATCCATTTATAATCATATTTTTTTCTCAAAGAAATCGCAAGGAACTATCAACTTGTGATTTTAGTTTTTTTTGTAATTTAATGTAATTTGTAATTTAATGTAATTCATTCTCTTCTACATATAACAATTGAATGTTCAATCTGCTAAGACTTTTTATTATCAAAGCAACATTAATATTAATTAACATTAATATTAATTAATGGAAGAATATTTCAAGAAAAGAATAAACTCTTCTCTCAGGACAAATTATTTAATTGATTTCGTGATTTAATTGATTTCAATTTAAAAAACTAATTAAACTACATTATTGCTGTTGTTAACTCGCCGAAATCATAGTTCTCGAGAATTATGAGGAAAAATCAAGATTAATTTCTGTCCTGCAATGAAAATTTTCAAATTCAAGAGGGACTGAATTAGATGGAACCGTTTCGGCTGGAAAGTGACAAAATGTCCCATGAAAAATGACGGAAAATGTTTTTCCACGAAATCATTATAACTCTCCGTCGATATAAACTACAAAATTTACTAATGTTTACTTGACACAAAGAACAGCAACCACTGTCTGAAGTTCCACTGTCGTGACAGCGATTGCATTTATAAAGAAAATAACGCGATATTTTCATAATTTTTAAATATTTAATACAGAACATAATTTAAGAATTCGTTTAATAAATATTTAATATAGTTTTTAAATAGATTTCATCGTAAGAGCGAGAAAATATGAAATAAATTTTGCGGACAAATATTGTATGTACACAACATAATCTTAATATATAATAGCCTTAATACTTGTAATTATGTGTTATAATAAACATATTACAAAAACTATAATTATTATACATTAAATTTTAACGGAATTTTAAAGTAATGTATCGAATTTATTAACAATCTTTTGATATAAAAAAATTTTTTAAAGACTTCTCAAAACGAATGTTTATTGAAAGATTTCTTTTTAAAAAAAGACTTCTTTTAAAGACTTTTCAGGACGAATGTTATATAAATCTCTGTTTTATTGAATGCATCCGATTACAATATAATCAATATTATTTACAATTATTATAATATCAATATCATAAATCACAATTACAATACATAGTATATACATATAATATACAATAATATACAATTATTATTACATAAATTACAAATATTGGGTTATCCGGAAAGTTCATGCCGACTAACCTATATAATTTAATAAATGTATACTAAAATTTAAATTTTCTGCGTTTCAATTTTCTTTCAACATCGGCACGAACTTTTCGGACAACCCAATATAATACATATAACGTAATATTTACAATATAACGTAATGTCTCTTAAAAAATTCCTTTAAAATTAATAATATAATTTTTAATTGATATTATTATAAATATAACAACAATAAATTCAGTATTATTTCTATTATTATATTTAAAATAATATAAAATTATTTAAGAATAAAAATAATAATAAATATATCATATTTATTATTATTATATTTAAATTATTATTTTGTCTATACATATACCTACAATCTTTTCAACTCTAAAATTATTATGTCCACCTGTTCCTAATCTAGTATTTAATCGAATACTTATCTACCCGTATTCCAATCTACATTCTTACATATCTACATTTTTCTCTATTCATTTTCTTATATCATATATTTTAACTTAATAAAAAAAAATTTTTAATTAAAACCGCGACGCGACATGCGACGATAATTCTCTGTTAGTTAATCCAGAATACTTCAAACCGAGTGAGATATCTAAGAAGAATTGCAATTTCAATACGTGCTCGATTAGAATTTAAATAAGATTTCCAATCTCGCACATATATGACAAAATTGGGGTAAATGTACATGAGAAAATATGAGAAAATTAAGTAAATAAATTACTTTGTACATTATCTTATACATCACGTGGTCAATATTGATCATTTACCTTATTTTTTGTATTCCTTCTTCTTTCTTTGGATTTTTCAAAATTACTTTGGTTGAATTATAGTTTGATTGCACTTTGATCAGAAATCAATAAGAAGATGAGAAAATCTTTCTCTAGTTGATTTATCATTGACAATATTACGTTCGATTCAAATTAAACACGCAAATCGAAGGTATCAAAAAATGTAAAACAAAGAGAAGCTACTTTAATGTAAGACAAAGAAAAATTAATTTAAAAACAATAATGCATAAAAATTGCACAAAACTCCATGACACATTACTTTAATTTGGAATTTAAATTTAGAAAAAATCTCATCTCATTATACTTATATATTCTGATCAAAAGACTTTCTTGTATATATTATATATTATATATCATATATATATATATATAT
>Ga0157364_1004107_pt1 | contig 14427 bp, 5 predicted proteins | sample AttsexASBM2_FD_111476 | JGI IMG/M metagenome (GOLD analysis project Ga0157364, IMG submission 111476) | Fungus gardens microbial communities from leaf cutter ant in Ribeirão Preto, State of São Paulo, Brazil - Atta sexdens ASBM2 | ecosystem: Host-associated > Fungi > Mycelium > Unclassified ... | reverse complement strand
CTGCTAATACTCTGGCAGTTGCTTCCAAGAAACCCTCGGAAAAATAGAGAGCAACCCCCAGGACTCTGCACAGACTGAGGGTTGTGTTGAACTCCCCTATGCAGCAACGAGTCCAATTCGACTCAACGCATCTGCTCTTTCTGATCCTCATTCACTTTTCATTTCCCTTACTTCTCCCTTGATCCTTGGTCAGGATCACCTTAATATAAAATTCCATTCCAAGCTCTTGTTGATTCCAGGTCTACTCATTGTTTTGTAGACTCTAAATTTGTGGATACTCACCACCTAAAGACATCCGCAACTCCTCCAGTTGCTCTCTGCTTGTTTGATGGCTCATCAAACAGCACCATCTCAGAAATTGCCAACTTGCCCATAATATTTTCCACTGGTGATTGTATGAATCTAGACTTCTATATCACTCTGCTTGATTCTTCCTGCTCTTTGGTCCTTGGATACAACTGGCTTGCCCAACACAATCCGCTGATTGACTGGGTAAATGGGTCGATAAACTTCCGTCCATCTTTGCAGGAAAATTTTGCTCCTTCTTGCGTCATAGCCAACATACTATTGGCATCTCCATCCTTTTTGGACACTCCTCTGCAATCATTGGACTCTGCGGTTTCTATACCTGCATCTAAGACCTCTGTGTCTAACTCCAAGCGACCTAACATCGCTATCATTGGTGCTGCAGCATTCTTGCATGCATCAAAACTTCTGGGCTCCCACAATTTCAAACTCTGTTGTCTTCATTCTTTGGACATTCAGGCCAACTCCGCAAAACTTGCAGAAACTCCTGATCTGTCCAATGTTTCTTCTGAGTATCATGAATTTGCCAACGTTTTCAGCAAAACTAAAGCTAAAACTCTCCCTTCTCATCATCCTTATGATCTCAAAATCAATCTGGAAGAGGGTGCTCAACCTCCTGTTGGCCCTATATACTCTCTTTCAGCATCTGAACAAGAGGCTCTGAAGAAATTCATTGAGGAAAATCTCAATATGGGTTTCATCCGACCAACCTCATCTCCATATGGTACACCGGTCTTATTCGTTAAGAAGAAAGATGGTTCACTGCGCCTTTGTGTTGACTTCCATAGACTTAACCGCATCTCCAAGAAGGTTGTTCCACAAGTCTGCTCATCTCTGAGTCCATTCTGCAGACTTCCACTCTGGTGTGAACTGCACCTAACATTAAGTGACAGAAGCAGAAGTAGATGGGCCTAGAGTATCTCCAAGTCAAGAGATGGATAATATGGTTTAACTTGTTCATTCTCAATTAGGTCTCTTATGTAGCAATAATGAATATTAATATGTTTAAATCACTTCTCTTGTATAGAGTTAAACCTCTAGAAAAGTAAGATAAGATTATTACCATAGATATGAGGAGTTGTGTTGTGATCCTAAGCTTGGCTCAGGTTGTAACTTAGGCAAGGACTTGAGAAAGAATAAAGGAGATAATCAATTGGTAAAGTATAAGGATATAGGCTTGTATCTACAGCTATAGATACCTAAAGACTATAAGTAAATAGTGTGACATCTTTAAGGAGACAATGAAGAGAAAATAAGAAAAACATGAGAAAACCTTCACTACTATATAAGAATAATACAAGTCACAGTAAATATGAGTCAAAGATGAAATGAACCCTAACATATATCCAACACAAGGTGAATCATCTATAGAACATGAGGTAGAGATTATAACAATTTTAACAAGTTGGAACATTAAAACTAATTTCATTGAGAAGATTTCTCATTTAGACAAGCTGATAGCTACAATCAGAAAGGGCTATGTATTCAGTCTCAGTTGAAGATAGAACTACTGTCTTTTGCTGGTGGCTTATCCAGGATGTTACTCTATAAGCCATAAGAGTAAAGTAAACAGTCATAGATTTATATAATTCTGGATCTTGTACTCAGTCTGAATTAGAGTATGCTACAACAGACTTATTATTGAGTCCATCATAAACTATCTGATATGAGCAAATATTTACAGAGATGTAATCTATTTTGAATAATGCTCATTCAAGAGATTTGCTATCTGTTGGACAAGTTTGACTACAGCAAATCCTATGTCAAAATGTGAGCTAATTATTAGATATATCAGAGATCCAACTAGTTACTGGTACTTTTAATAGAAATTAGAGTTATACTGTTTATTAATAGGTTTAAACATATAGCCCAATAATAGTCTATAAAGATCTTTTGATCCTTGTGATTATAACTTATGTACATTTCAAGAAACTCTTTAGTTTCTCCAAGATCATGATATTCTTATTTTATTATAAATTTTTACTTCAACTTTAAAAAGAGTAGAAAATCTTTTGAACCTATAAAACAAGCATCATCAATATAGACAATTGCTGTAACAAGCTCTCTAGTCTCTTTATCAATAAAGTAATACATACTAGCATTGGATTTATATTGCTTTTAAATCATAGAGTATCAGATTTAAAGACAATGGATTTTATTTATTTTTCATTTTCTTTTCTATTTTATTTCCTTAAGATTAGGAGTTAGTATGATGTCATAAATTGTTATAGAATATAACAATATGTCACATATTCATTACACATCACATAAAAGAATATAAAAGATCTCAGAACAATGATGTTATACTATATATCAACAGCATGTAGATATATTGTACTAGAAACTTTATTGAGTTCTCTTATGTTAACCTAATATAAGATTTCTTTCTTATCTTAACACTTTGAAGTTTAAATTGTAATATAAGGCTAACATTGACTTGGTTATAGTCTACCACCAAGATAAGCCAGCTTACTTAAGATTGTACAATACTTTGTGGAGTTGCTAAACTTTATTTTTTTGTTAGATAGTCTGAAATCTTCAGGCTATTCTATATAAATTGTCTCATCCAAATTACCATAGTTATATGTCAAGTCTACTTATTCCAAAGATATATTCTTGTAGTGGTGTTGTCATTATAATATCTCTGACACAAGTCTGTCTTCTAAAACAGCCATTCTTCTTGCAACACATCATTGATGTAACCACTCAGGTATTCAGTCTTCCATAACAGAAATACTCTTATCAAACTCAGTCTTTCATGGTAAAGTTCTCCTATCCAACCTCTGTTAGTCTTTCACTACTGAAACCTTTACTCAGTATTATACATTGAAACCTCTGAGCATCTTCTAACTATCTAGCTTGTATATAAAGCTAGTAATTACACTATAATTTGTTAGTTTGATAATTAACAAAGATAACTTTTATTAAACTTGATCTTTAGTATTTAATAGCAACACACCAATATTAGCACTCACTTCCATCTCAGACTTTATTTACTCATCTGAAGTTATGACCATACAGTAGACAGATAGCACAACACATAAGCTAAAGCCAAGATTATTCTGACAAATCTGCATTACTGGGCTCATTGCATGAAGTTTTTACACTCTATATATTCCTGAGCCAACTCTGTAGACTTTTGTCTTGTGGCATGAACCATGTCTGACAACTATATAAATAGACAGTTTTTACATCAACATTATGGATATTCCAATCTTTAAGAGCAATAATAATAAGAAATAGATGTGTTGTTTCATAATAGACAACTGAAGAGAATAATTTATCAAAGTTAATTTCTTCAATCTGAAAAATTCTTTTGCAACAAGTTGAAATTTTTAATGACCATCAGACTTAATGTTGAATATCCAACAATTTTTAACTGCTTTCTATTACTTAAAGAGGTTCACAACTTCATAGACATTTCTGTCTTTAAGCAATTTCAGCTTTTTAAGATAGAACTCAAACTACTTTTTTTAAATATCAGCTAGCAATTTAACAATATCTCCAAGATTTTTGAAAAATAGGCAAGAATCTGCTATATGTTATACTAAGAGAAAGTGAATTTGCTTTACTTCTTCTTCTCTTACAATGTTGTAGCAACTACTAGTCAAAATACTAATAACAACACAAGCAATAAATCTCAAGGTGAATATCAAATGGTATTATAAGAAAACTCAACAAGAAGTTCTTAATGTATTTTAATACTATTTATATAAAGTACTTATAGTCTATGCTAATAATAAATAGTCCTACCCTAATATCCATGTATAGTCCATGCTTCTATTATGTGTCAATTCTCATATCTTCTATAAGAACACCATATCATATATATATGTCTTAATATTATTCTTCTAGTGTTATGGAACGCTTTAACACTAACATTTTTCTTTTATCTATTTTTCTTGGTTTTATATTTCTTTTCTTTTGAATTTCTTTTTCTTTTTCTTTTTAGTGACGATGAAGAGGCACGTGACATTGCAGTCACATGGCATGTCACATGATGTGACGTCATAAGCCTAGAACATAGTAGAAAGATCTAGAAGATAACGCTAGAGCACATGTATACAACATGGTAGCCTTGAGTAAGAAATGAGGCAGACATGAGGTTATAGCATGGACCAGGTGTATTTAGTATATATAGGACTCTAATTTAGCAGAGACTCCTTGTCGAGTTCTCTTGTGAACTTCCCACTCGATATCTGACTTAAGAGATTTACCACTTGTGTAATCATTTATCTTTGTGATAAAGTGGTTGTCACAACATCTAGTCTCTTTTAGCCAACTCTTACCAAGTCAAGGCCTATGACTTCACATTATATGATATGTCATGTGACAGCAGTTATGTTTCTCTTCACTGTCAAAGAAAAGAAAAAAGAAAAAGAAAAGATAAATTAAAGAAAAGAAATATTAAATCAAGAAAAATAGATAAAAAGAAAAGAAAAATGTTAGTGTCCAAGCATACTATAACATGCAATGCATACCAAGTAACTAGTGATAGCTAGCTTACCTGATTCACCTACAGGAGATAGTATATCTATTCTACTCTTATTATTATCAACAATGATTGGATGTTTGTCTTCTCACTGAATATTATATAGGTAATCAAGTCTATTTATTCTTACTATTTTGAACTACAGATTGTCAAAAAATTGTTTTGTATTCTAATGAAATTTTCATGATTCTTAGCAAGCATTTTTATGTATATTATATATATCATAGTGTATTTGGACTCTTATATTTTATTTTTATTTTATTTATTTTTATTTTATTTCTTGGACAATAAAGAGGCATATAATTGCAGTCATATGATGTAATATCATAAATCTTATAGTGGAAAAAACTAGAACAATGATATTAAGAACATGACTACAGCATGTATATCTTGTAATAATGGTATAGTGGACTCCTAAATGATATATATAGTTTGGAGTAGAACTTGTAATAGTAGTATATATAGTATAGGAATATATTAAAGACTCCTTGTCAAGTTCTCTTATAATTTCCATAAAACTCTTATAAATAAGACTATTTAGTATGTTATTGACTATTTTAATTAGTAGTTACTATAACAATATATCATATTAAGGTTGGAAAACCTCTCTCTTGGCTACTATAAAGAATTTTGCAGAACATTGGTAAAATACTCTTATTTTCCATAGATATTTTCTTCTCTAAAGGGTATTTAAGTTTGATGCTTAAATCTTTTCAACTTGTAGTATTTACAAAGTAGATTACAAGAGTTATTGAAGGCTAAGAGGTCATATCTTAACATCAGAGTCAACATTATCATTTGCTTCAATCTTTACAATAGGCTTTTTAAATCTTGGAGTAAATGAGGAAAATAAAGACTTATAAGGAAAAAAAGATGAAGGAAAACAAGTAGTGTCACAAACTCCATTCAGCTTGTATCTCCACAACCAGTAAACCAATTTTCACAAACTAAGTTATGCTGGAAAGCCCCAAATGAGGGCTATTCACACATATACAGGATGTACAAAAGTGATAACGAATGACTGAGATATCAGGCCATCAGTAGCTATAAAAGCTTTGTCTGCTAATATCTCATGAACAGCTAAACAGATTTGCACAATTGAACTTGTATTGAAAAGTGCTTATCAATCTGTTTACAATGATATATGATACATTTCAAAGTGATTAGTATTGGTAGAGATACAAGCATATCAATGTAATAATATAATTAGTTATCTTCTAAAATTAGCCTGACAGCTACTATGACAGATGACAGCTCCCATCAGGTATGAGTTTTGATCATGTGATGGCAACAGCTTGTACACAGACCATTACTCTTTTGTATATATACTTCTGTGTCTAAGGATTAGACCTTAGACTTAATAACATCAATTATCCTTGTTAATACTACTCATTACCTATTATCATTATCTTCTTATACTAAACCTCTGAAACATCACTAAGTTCAAGTATTACAACTAGTGAGTGGTTTATTTATGATAAGTAGGAAAATTGGATTGAATAGAAGAAATAAGTATGTGTGGAATAAATACTGGAGCAGGTTCATCTTTTTCCAAAGGGTTAGGTATTGATAACTCTATCTCTAGACTTATTTTGTCTAATAACTTATTGTATGATTTGTACTCTTTTTTATAAGAGTCAGTGCATTTGGAAAAAAGTTTCTTGCCAAAGATAGCATGTGTAGAGCAGAAAATAATATTTTCTTATATATAGCACATAAAGTAATTATTACATTTAAAAACTAAGAATTAAGTTAACATGTGGTAAATATATTGTATAATATTATTATTCCAAAACTTTTTACATTCTTTTGTATGACATGTAACTATAGCAATAATATATAACAGATATGTGATATAGTGTCATGTTGTATGACCATTTGTGACAGTTACATATGATGTTATGCTAACACCTAACTCTAAGAAAATAAAATAGATAAGAAAATAATGAGGAATGAAATAAAATGAGTCTACTGTCTTTAACTCTAACAATGATAACTATTGTTCCTATATCTAATAAACAGGCACAAGTTTATTGGCACAAACTTCACTAGAGAGAAACACATAGATGTTAGACATGGTTCATATCTTGTTATCTAAGATTTCAATGAGATCTTTCAGAAGTCCAAATAAGTCATTATACATTATTTAAAAATATAGAAGACAGGTTAGAATAATCTTTGGCTTTAGCTTATATGTTGTGTTTCTATGAGTTGTATTGGTCATATATTTTGGAAGAATATATAGAGAACTTAGGAGATTGAGGTCAGTTATAAGACTTATAAGATTGGAGATATTATGCTTGAGAATGTAAGTTTTCACAATCTGGATATTACTCCAAAGACTAGAAGTAGCCAATAGAATAGCATTATAAAACTTATTACAAAAAGTAAAACTACTTTTATTGTCTTTTACTCTTAATTCAGACAAGAGAATTTGTCTAGTAAAGAGAAAACACATCTATATATCAAGGATATAATATACTGGCTATAGTTTTGATATAATGACTTTAGTAGTCCCTTTTTTAGGATCAAAGATTTTATATTCAATCAGAATAGTACTCAAAACAACTATAAATAGTACTTTTGAGTTTGTAGTCTCAACTCAACCATAATTACCTGAAGTTATATCAACAAAGTTAGACTCAAACTGTTATAGTGTATCTAGACTTAAACATTTTTCTTTTTTTTATCATCTATTTTTCTTAATTTAATTTTTAGCTTTAGTTTTTTTTTCTTTTTCTTTAATAATAAAGAAGCTTATAACAATGGTTATATAATATGTCACATGATATGATGTCATAGGCCTAGAATCTGGAAGAAGCTAAAAGGATGATGTTAAGATATATGTCAATAGCATATCCACCTTATAGTGTACATATTGTACACTTATGGACAATATATGGACATTAGAGTAAGATTATTTATCATAAGCACAGACTATGTGTACTAGTATATATAATGTAAGAATATATCAGAAACTTCTTATTAAGTTCTTTTGTGATCTCTATGAGATACTTTGCTCTTAAGTTTACTTAGTGATTTATTAGTTGTTCTTAGACTAGTAGTTGCTACAACAAAAACAGAGTAAAGTAAGTAGAGGTATCAGAATCCAAGAACTGTTCATTTTCATAAAAGCTGCTATAAGACACTTTTTTATTCTTATGCAAGAAACATAATATCTTTTTATATTTAGAAAAATTTACAGCAATAGGTAAGTAAGATAAAAGAAATTTGTTTTGACTCAAAATGTCATAAACTGACTTTTGAGACTTTCACTTTCTGACTTCTAAATAAAACTTTAATATATCTAGATATACTTCTATATTTATAATCATTTATATACAGATCTGTTTCTCATGTTTTATCTTTGGGTAGTTTATTACTTAGACTCCTGGTTATCTTATATCCTAGAAACTGTTTTTATAACATCTTCTTAATTATCTCCTATACTACTACTGTCTTAGCCACAGCTATAACTACATATTTACTATATAAGACTGAGTAGATACTCTATAGTTCCTAGTTGGGAAATCAACTAAGAACTACCTCTCATTGTTATAACTTAGGCTTTGAGTTAAGTAAAAGACACACTCTTGTATTGAGTAACACAAGAGAACTTGATAGAGTTCCTAAGTATAAGATATCTACCTTATATACAAACTACTAATAGTCTATGCTATCTTCTTTTAGCCCTATCCTAATGACTATATATTAACCATGCTATATGACATTATCATCTCTAGAATCTTCTATGTTGTTCTATCATGTCACGTGAGGGTGTAACTTATATGACCACTGTGTCATGCCTATGTGACATGTGATATCACATTTTTGTCTTCTTTACCTATGTCCAAATAAAGAAAAAGAAACTTAAAATAAAATAAAGAAATATAGAGGAAAAAAAATAAAACCAAGTCTATCATTCACAACCCTGACACTTATCTCTCTTTGACTAAGAATCCTCTTCTCACTATTCTTTAATTTTTCTGAAATTATAACTATATGACAAGTAGTAGACACAATACATAAGCTGAGGCTAAGATCATTATCTGAGTTACATTACTCATCTATACTTGATCTGACCTTTCCAATTGTAACTAATTCTATATATATTTGCCAAAGCAAGTTCTATCTCATCTTCTGCTCACTTTCTTGATATAGAGCTATACATACATGATTAATTTCCTTTGAGACTAAAAAGTCTTCTATTGCAGTCATTATATTAGTATAGATAATTGTATTGTTATATTTAGGAACAGTTAACATAGATTAGGTAGACTAAGTCAAGGAATTTAGTAAATCATCAATCTGTAAGAAAAGAGATATTGTAATTATTCCCATAGAGTCTCATATAAGGAGAATCAGGCTCAGTAATTTGAAAAGCAAGGTTTTGATCATAGGAAATTTGGAACATGACTGTTCTCTGGTAGTTGGTAAAGATTAATGCTGGACTAGATATTCTTATAAAAGTCTGTAAGTAAGCCCAAAGTATTTCAGTATTAGACTGGCTATACATTAACAAGTTATTCAGCAAAGTGGAGTTAAGAATAGCCTGGAAAGTTTTTCCTGGTTATTTTATCCACATCAGTGGTCTGAGAGAGTGCTGAAGCATTTAGTATATCTTTAGTAGTAAGAATATCCTTAGGGTAGATAATAAGAGCAAGAGTTGATTTAACATGGATCTCTTAGAAATAGTCAGTAGAACTAGTAAGCTTGGAAAGAGTAGCAACAAAGTTAGTCATTATTATCAATGAATATTAATATATATAAAATACAAAGGGATTCTGTAAGTATGAAGTAATTCAGAATTAGCTTAATCCATAACAGACTTAGGAGTGATAAGATATCAGCTCACTAGTAGAGTTGGTCAAGTCCTTCTCATTAATAGAAAGCAATCTAAAAAAGCACTAACTAGAGATCAAGGAAACTGGGGCCCATAACCTATTGGAAAAAACAGAATGCACAGTAGCATAGCAGTGTAAACAACTGACAACCACTTGCCTATAGTGAATACTATAATGGAGAGCTGAGGAAGTACAAGTAATAAAAAAGAAATAAGTATTGGTAGTGATTCAACTTCTATAAAATTTTTACATCAACTACTTAATTAGTATTATTGACTGTGGACTGAACACTTAATAAGCAGAATATACAACAACTCTGTAGTCCTTCAGCTTGAAAATCAACTAGTGTAGTATACTATTCTGAGTACTCATGCTCAGAAGTCTGACTTTTTTCATACTCTACTTCCTAGTAACATTCTCTTTTCAAATATGACTATCATAACATATAGAGGCACAGTATGTTTTCTGAAGCCAAGGTCACCTAGAATCTGCATTTAAATATGTCAGATAATGTTTTCATACTCTTCCAATGTCTTTTATAATCTTTCTATGGATAACTTCTTTTTCTAGGCATATTTCTTACTTAACAGTAAGTGAGTTTAGATGAGATTAATGTTATCTGGAACAAATGACAGATATGGTCAGGTTAGTATGTAATATTGTAGACTTGGACACATAATTAGTAGGTTGATTACAAGCAATCTTTATCTAGATTTCTTCTTAATTTCTATTAATTTCAATAGTCTTTCTTTGCCTATAAAAGAGGTTTTTATCTCCTGGAAAAATATTGTAGACTACTTGTTGCAGATAGTCTGCTATAGACTGCAATTAAACATTATGTAATAAATTGGTGATCAAAAAAAAAGTGTAGAAGTAACTATAATAGCTGGAAATAGAAAAAATAGTTTAATATACTCTGATTTTATTACTTTTCTCAAGTATTATAGGCTTGATAACTATTCAATAATTCACTTATATTTTGAACTTTACAAATGAGTATTTTAAAATAGAAATTGTATTCACTATCATTAATTGACTATTTAGTAAGTAGTTTACTTAGTTGAAAATAAAATTTGGTAATATACTGAATTTATTAATTTACCAATGCAATATATATGAGCATCATTGCTTCTCTCTTTTATACTATCATCTTGTATGGTAGTGCTTAACAGAGAAATTAAAAATATAAAATCTTCCTTTTACAATTTAGTTATGTCTCACTTAATAAAGGTTAATGCCATCTCCAAGAATATCAACATGGATGAGCTGAAAAGCAGATCTAAGCTTTCAAGCCAGAACTCTTCAAGAGAATCATTAGTTCACTCAGATTTCTTTTTTATCTCTGTTACAAACTTTATTCAGCTTGTATTTCCACAACCAGTGGACTAATTTTCACAAACTAAGTTGCACTGTAAAACCTCAAATGAGAGCTATTGATAGCTGCACATATGTGGAATGTACAAAAGCAACAACAAACAACTGAGATATCAGGTCATCAATAACTGTAAAATCTTTGTTTGCCAATATCTCATGAACAACTGAACAGATTTACACAATTAAACTTGTATTGGAAAGTGCTCATCAAACTATTTCCAATGATATATAATATACTGCATAGCAATAAGTATTTATAGAGATATAAGCATATCAATATAGTGATATAATTAGTTATCTTCTAAAATTAGCCTGACAGCTGCTATGACAGATAACAGCTCCCATTAGGTACAAGTTTTGATCATATGATAGAAACAGCTTGCATATGGACTATCACTCTTTTGTATATATACTTTTGTATCTAAGGATTAGACTTCAGATATCATTTATTATCAATCTTTATCCTTTATTGATCTTAATCATTATTGTTATTATTATTGAACTTCTAAATCACTCCTAAACCTCTGAGAATGTACCCAAGGTTTAGATATCATAAATAAGTAAGTAGTTCATCTTGTGATAGTTCTATATGTAGATAGAATAAAGATTCAAAATGATAACCTCTTCTAGTGTTATATGTTAAGTTTATTCATTTGGAAGATATATCTCTATGATAATACTACCTCTCAACATCCATAATACAAGTATATCTTTCATGATAGCTATTCTTTTTGTAACATGCTCTAACAGCAATAATGTAACAAACTAGATATTCTATTTTTCATGATGGAAATACTCTTCTATGACTTAGTCTCCTATGGCAGAGTCTTACTCCTATTAGTGTCTTACCACTAAAACTTCTACTCAAAGTAATAAGAACTATACTACTGAAATCCTGATCATCTCCTATAGTTCTTATTTGTATATGAGACTAGTAGTTACACTGTGATTGGCTAGTCTGATAATCAATGAAGATAATTCTTATTAAACTTGATCTCCAATATTCAATGGTAACATACCCATCAGTACTCACTTTCATCTTAGACTTTATCCATTTATCTAAAGTTGTGATTATGTAGCAGACAAATAGTATAGCATATAAGCTGAAGCCAAGGTTATTTCACAAGTTTATATATCTCTGAGCCAACTCTGCAAACTTAAACTACATCTGATACCTGGGCAAATTAACAGAAATAGAGAACTTTTAACTATCATACACAACTTTTAAAGAGAGGGTGTTCAATGTTCAAAATGAGACTAACAGTTCAAATGACATGTCTCTCCTATATGTGGAGAATGCAGATATTAGTAATCAAAACTTAAATCAACCTTATAGTTTTAAGTTATTATCTATTCCTTATTTGAAATTACAACTAGCTAATCCAGATTTATAAGATAGCCAATCAAATCTTGTTTCTATTTTTAGAACCACAGAAACCATTCATAAGGACTTGAAGAATATTAAAACCTCATTCCATTGTATCACAAACTTTATTAAGAATAGAAGTCTCAAAAATAATAGGAAGAAAGATATTTTTAGTCTTATAAGTTTTGGATAAGCAGCCTGGTTGTTCATCTCATCTATTTATGAAGGTGGTTGAGATATATTAAAGACAGATAATAATAATATTTCATTCCATCACAAGGTATCTTTAAAATTTAACAAGAAAATCCCAATTCTAAAATCTAGAAAGATTCCAGCAACTAATCTTGTTGACTTTTCCAATCTCCTACCTTTCCCTCTAGTTTTTCCAAGACCATTGAAAGATGAGCTCAATAGATTATAATATTATAGAAAAGACACTAGGAAATCTCATAGTTAGTATAGCAAAAAGAAAGGGCATTTGTACACTCAAGCATCATTTGGGAATGTTAAAGAAATTTTTAAGTTAAAGAACAACTTCTCTAATTTTTCATTCAAAAAAATTAAAGATATCTATATGGCTATCAACAATTTAGGTAAAATAAAATCTTGTATCAATATAACTACTAAAAATTCTTCTTGTAAGCAAATTATCATCTCTATGGAAAGTAATAACAGTAAGAAATTTATGAAGTCCTCAGATGATCATATTACCAATTTAAACTGTGCTCTCAAGAATATTAAATCTGATACTATTATTGATTACATATATATTGACCATTGTAGCCTGATTGTTATAGCAAATAAAGTTACTATCTCTTCCAAGCTCTGTGTGGTTGAGAATTATATCAAAAACACTACTTTTGTAGATTTGAATGGCATTCAATTTGCTTGTCTTCTCCAATTCAAGAAACAAATTCACATCTCTTTTATAGTTATAATATCATTTCCTTCTTACTAGAGTAGTTTGGCCTTGTTATCAAACATGGAAAACTGAAGTCTTTCACTTTTCTAGATCATAAGGCTTCTTTAATCCTTTTCTATTAGACCTTAGCCACATTGGAAATCCTATTCTTTACCCTAAAGATTTGTAGAAATATCTTGGGTTTATCTTTGACAGAAAGCTTTTATTTTGACAATATGTCAAATTCTATTCCAACAAAGCTCTATCAACTGTCAAGTGTATGAAAATAATTGGAAATTCCACTTATAGCCTTCTTTCTTATAAAAAATGCCTTCTCTATAAAATATGTGTTCTTCTTATTGCCCTTTATAGCTTTTCTTTATGATACTACAATAGAATGCCTCTTTCATACCTACTCAATAAGCTCAGGAAAATATAATGCTGAGCCACTTTATAGATCTTAGGTGCTTTTCATACTTCTCCTATTATAGGAATTAAAGCTATTGCTAGTTTGATTCTCATTTATTTATATCTTCAAAAACTGAGTAAAAGACTTCAACTGAGAACTTCCATACTCTCTTCTAATTGTACTATCAAGTCCTTTCTTGAAAAGAGATATACTATCAGTTTCTATCTTTATTGATTGTTATTGGAAAATATGACTTCCAATTAATACCTAAAAATCAAGAGTTCTGTTATCAATACCAACAATTGCTTTAATGGAATTTTTCTATCTTTTAACTCTTTAAATAGTGAATTTTCTCCTGGGTCTAGATTATTTGATATTTTTTCTAGTCATTTTTCATTTCACAAAGCTGATTGCTGCAACAAGAAAAGCAACTGCCTATTGTTGCAAACTTGACAATTTTGTCTTCAACACCTTATCTGAGCCACACAAGCTATTACAAATCATGCTCCGATAGGAGAATACCGATTGAGATTTTTCCCAAGAGAAGAATTCAGTTGTCCATGTAGATCACATCCAATTGAATCAAGACGCCATATCCTCCATGAATGTAGGAGGTTCAGCAAGTATTGGAACCCAATGAGGGATACTATCAGCCAGTTTGTCTCTTTCCTTGAATTCAACCTGAATGCCTTTTCCTTTGGAGAAAGCATTACATGACAAAGCAGTCTCTTCACT
>Ga0157364_1004106_pt1 | contig 14427 bp, 8 predicted proteins | sample AttsexASBM2_FD_111476 | JGI IMG/M metagenome (GOLD analysis project Ga0157364, IMG submission 111476) | Fungus gardens microbial communities from leaf cutter ant in Ribeirão Preto, State of São Paulo, Brazil - Atta sexdens ASBM2 | ecosystem: Host-associated > Fungi > Mycelium > Unclassified ... | reverse complement strand
TTCTCGGCAATTTCGGCCGCTCAATGTATATAAAATAAAAGAAAATTGGGTGAATTTAAACGTGATCATACATCCACATGTGATGCACCTCGTTCGGGATGTCCAATTGAGACTGCTACGCCAGAAATCGATAAAGTCCACGATTGTTGATTGATCGACGAGTGAAAATGCGCGAACTTGTTGAAGCCACAGGCATATCACATGGCACAGTAATTTCAATTTTGCACGAACAATTGGGTATGAAAAATCTATCGGCAAGATGGGTACCGCATTTGCTCACTGTGGACCATAAGCACGACCGTGTGATTTCAAAACAATGTTTGGAGATGTTTCAATGTAATTCAGATGAATTTCTGCGTCAATTCATTACTGTGAACATTACTTCACACCCGAAACGAAGGAATAGTCAAAACAATCTTCATCGGGTGAACCAGCTCCAAAGAAGACCGTAAAATCGGCCGGAAAAGTGATGGCCACTGTTTTTTGGAATGCATGCGGTATAATTCATATCGATTATCTTCCTAAGCAAACGATTAATGGCGATTAGTATGCAGCCTTATTAGATCGTTTCAACAACATTTTAAAGAAAAAACATCTCCATTTGGCGCAGAAAAACTCTTCTATTAAGACAATGCACAGATTCATATGTGCCCAGTACCGATACAAATCAACGAATTCCGCTACGAATTGCTTCCCCATCCAGCATATTCGTTAGATTTAACCCCCTGCGATTATTTCCTGTTTCCAAACTTGAAGAAATGGTTCGGAGGAAAGAGATTCACCAGAGAGCAGCTCATCGCCGAAACTTATTTTGAAGGATTGGACAAATCATATTATTCGGATGGCTTGAAAAAGTTGGAGAATCATTGGAGAATCAAATGTATCGAACTGAAAGGAGACTATGTTGAGAAATAAAAATGAATCGATCAAAAAAAATGTGTTTTACTAAAAACTTATTAACTTGCCCTCGTATAGATAACATATAAATTTTAATAAATTATATTAATCGTATATCCTTCGAATTATTATGTATAATAGCAAAAATAATTTCAAAACACGATAATTTATGAGATATCAGCATTTCCATGATTTTCCATGAGCGTTATATACCATATTCATAGAAGTGGTTTGCAAAACTTCAGCGTGGTCTCGCGCATAGCGTGCGAGATCAAAATGTTAGAGATCTCATCATTGATCGATTCCTTTTTTCTTTTATCATAATTTTTTTTTAAATAAGTGACATTGTTAATAAACATATGTTACAGGCTAAATATATTTTTATTTAATTATTGAAATTATATGTATATTTCTAAAAGTATTAAACCGACAATTGTAGCAAAAATAATTCAACGTAGTATGCGTTGAATAAATAGAAAAACCAATATTTTTATACGTAAATAAATTCTGTTTACTTTTAGAAAAAATCCAAAGAGAAATCATGTTTTGGTAATAATGTTACGTTTGGTGTCAGTCAGTAATTTCTGTTAAATGTTTCTTTTATAATTATCATCCGAACATGTAAATAAAGAAGGCATTTTGAATAAAGAAGACATCACAGTTATTAAAGTTAAATCATTATTTCACATTAAAATTACGCACTTCAGTCTGTATCTTATTAAATAGCCTTAAGTTAGTATTGTTATTATTATATTATTGTAAAAGATATTACATTCTGTGGCACACAAGCAGTCAGTAGCTCTTTGAAAGAAAACCGAATGTATCATAAAAATAATAAAGTAATATTTTAAAAGTACATTACATTCAATAAAATATATTTATTTATTAATATGATGTTCAATCACCATTATTAAAATATAACATTTATGTAGAAAAATATTTTCATGATAATTTGCTGGAAAGTATGGTCGTAACATGTTTCTTATACTCTGACGCTCCTGAGATGTATGTCCTGAGATCCGCGCACGATCCAGCGGTTCGGCCGTCGAGCAGTTGTGAGAGAAAAATAGGCAGCATTTCAGAAATTGGCCCGAAATGTGCAACTAATTCCAAACACTGAAGTACACATATAATTTCTATAATTTTATAAAAATATATTTGTAATAATATGTTTATTAATAACGTTATTTATTAAAAAAAAGAATTATGAAAAGAAGAAGAAAGCAGGATCGAGCATAGAAACAACACATTTCAAGTTGTTGATTATAACACGCGCTATCGGAAATTAAATCGTAGAGCAAGGGATTAATATAATTCAATAAAAATTATATGTTTTCATAGAGGTGATCCGCAAGAACTCAGCGTGGTCTCAAGTTAGGTGCGAGATCAGAATGTTTGAAGATCCTACGCTCAATTCTTTTGCTTTTTTCTTTTTTTCGTAATTTTTCTTTTTAATAACGTTATTAATAAACATATTAACATATAAACATATTACTCCAAATAAATTTTTTATAAAATTATAGAAATTATATGTGTACTTCAGTGTGTTCGGAATTAGTTGCGCATTTCGGGCCGTGCCCTTTCTGAAGTGCTGCCTGCTTTTCCTTCACAACCACTCAACGACCGTTGGATAGCACGCGGGCATCTCAAGAGCGTCGCAGAATAAAAAACATGTTGCGACCATATCTTCCAGCAAATTATCATAAAAATATTCTCCTTTCTACATAATTGTTATTTTCTTAATAATGTAATGATTGAACATATATTAATAAGTACATCATATTAATACATCATATTAATAAATAAATGCAATTTTACTGAATGTAATGTGCTTTTAAAATATTACTTTATTATTTTTATGATATATTCGATTTCTTTTAAAGAGCTACTGATCATGCTTTTGTACCTCAGAATATAATATAGAATTTTACTTTACCGCGTCATATATCTGGCCATATATGGCGTCCTATACCTGTTTGTATTTTTTTTAGTTTAAATCTGGAGAATGCACTTAAATGATGCATCAATAGAACTTCAAAGATAATAGAGTTTTTGCAATAAATGGATTTAGATACGGTGAACGCCTTTTTTTAATTAATCGCTAAGAAGAAGATAACGTGACCATGATATCGATTATGTATCTTTTTTCTTAGGATGAAAACGTAAAAAGTGAAAATTTTTTGTATGTATATGTATATCACATGCGTATACCATTTTGCGTGACGCTGTATTCGTAGAAAACAACGGCGTTATAGGAGTCAATTAGCTGTAATCGATATGACCCGCGTTCACAGTATAGTTGCCGCGCAACAGTATTATTATTGTTAATTCAATGTAGTGTAATAGTATTCCACACACCCATATATATGTGTGTGTATATATATATATATATATATATATATATATATATATATATGTGTGTTTATATTTTTATAGTGTTTTGTATCACAAAATGGAAAAAATATAGTAACAGAAAATTGTCTGTCTTTAATAAGAGAAGGTTATAGGTGCCTTCTAACAAGCGAGTACATAGTGATCTTGTATTATATATTGGCGAATAACAAGACTATAATGATGATTGTGTCATACCATGTCACACTGTGTCTCTTGTAGAAGGCATCCTATAAAGCCAAAATTGGTTAAAAAGTTACTATCGTATATTTTCTTGTTGGAAAGTACTCTACAGCCAGAATGGGATAGGTTAATACCTTTATGTCATTCGTGAAAATACACTTTATTTATTATACAAATGATATGATTAAATGTTATAACAATAAATTGTACTTTGCCTAATTATGATTCAATGTCAGAGGCGTTCATGGGCTGACTATTTTTAATTTATTGCCAAAGGCGTTTCGATTATCAAATCTGATGAAATACGATTGCGGAACCAATTTGTAGAATTTTGCATCTGCAATTGAAGAAATGTGAATAGATGCATTGTCATGTTAGAATCAAAAATTGATGATTTAAAACGACCGAAACAAAACAACTAATGAACACATCTGTCTGAAATTTTAACAGTAATTCTGAGAAGGAATTTCAACTTTTCTAACAACAAACTTTTCTAAAATTATAGCAGTTTAATATTTGTGGAAATTTCTGTATTAGACCGAGAACTTTTCGAACTTATATCCTCGTATAAGTCAATATATCATTTTTCTTTTCGTACAATGTCATTTTAGGTCAGGACGTACTAACAATGCATAGATATATTACACATATAATGTATATAGCAACTCCATTTTTTGCTATATCTATCAAAAAGAGAGATAGAAGTTATCTGTGCTCAAATATAGAGATATTACTGATCTGAAGACACGGTAGTGTTTTGGTGCTAAGACAAGCCCAATATCATAATATATTTATACTAATATGTAAATTGTAATAATATGTAAATTGTACGTGTATTATAATATGTTAACACACATTATTAAAAATTATTCATGTTGGGATATTCATGCAGATATTCTCTATGTCCATTTTTATGCAATATTAGAATTTTATATTATAATATATAATGTATATAATGATATATATAAAATTTAATTCTAACATTGTATATATAAAAAGACATTCATGAATACAAATTACAATTACATTTTGTGTGTATTATAATGTATGTGTACACACACAATGACACAAAATATTATTGCATATAGACATATTAGTGAATTAATGATATATGCAATATTAAAATTATATTTTGGGTACATTATTATGTATATGTACATTATAATACATATAAAATATAATTATAATTTGTATTCACTAATAATGTTTTTTTATATGTTACAGCAATGTTAGAATTATAAATATTATGTTTGTGCGATGTGAATACATATACATTATAAATGTATGTACATAAAATTCTAATATTGCGTATAAATAAATAATATCTGCATGATTATCTTAACATGAGTAACTTTTGTCTATTTAATATAATGCGTGCGCGCGCGCCCGTGTGTATGTGTGTGTGTGTGTGTTCACAGTGTAGTATAATATACATACAATTTTCTATATTAAATATATAAATCGACATGTTAATAATGTATGTACTATAAATATCTCTTTATTAGACAGAGCAAAGAGAGTTACATCATGTATGTGCAATGTCATATTCATTTATTGATAATATATTAATCTAAAATGGTATTGGACGTAAGAAAAAAGTGCTATTACGACTTCGTATTGATATAACTATTAAAAATCTGTACTTTATGTATATTACAAATATTTAATACTGGTGATATATATTGGAACGCGGCCTTGCATGTGTACATAATACTACTCTATTTCTAAGGTCCGATTCCACAAATATAAGATTAACTTCAATCCCCCGGTTTATTTTTTCCTCATATATTTTCTAAGATTGAAAAATTTTCCAAAATAAAATAAATCTTACATTTGTGGGTTTGAGCCTAACGTTTTGATCCCTGAGCAGATGGTTATGTAAGAAACGGAAAATAATCGAAAAAAAATATCGATAATTAATCGATCGAATTTCATATTAACATTATCAGAAAGCATAAGCATCTTATACATTGAAAATGAAAAAACCTATAATATCGACCTTAATTAAGTTCTGTGTCACTCCAGCATCCCCTTAAACCTTACTTATCTGAAATATTTTTTTGAAATTTAATTCTTTTGAGATATTCAATTATATCCAATCTTCTAACACACAAACATCCGTTGCATAAAATTAAATGAAACTATTATACTATAAATTAAACTATTATACTATTAAAAAATTTTAATTTAATTACAGGTAGTTCTGCTGGTTATGTGTCAATTAATCTTCCATTGTTATCAATGCAATTTGCCGTTCTCAGTATATTTCATCAATAATTTATAACAGGTAAGTTTAAATAATTTGTTTAGATATGAATTGAGAAAGGTTGCATTTTTTTTATAGCCACATTATATTTTATATTAAAATCATTGTACAATACATGAGCAATTTTGTGCTCTAACAAGTGAAAGAATAAAGTTGCCTACCATATACAGGGTGTCTCAAAATAATCGCCAAATATTTTATGGGCAGATAGAGCGGACTAAACTGATTCGAAAAGTTTTGTACCATTTTATTAGTTTCCATAATAGTCAACGAGATATTAATCCGGAAAGATAGCAGAATACAGTGTCCGGCCTACTACTGCAAAGTGTATACGCCTACCAATCGCTTGGCGCATGGATCGTGAGGAGCGGGGATAGCCTGGCAAGCGCGCCGTCCGAGCTATAGTGGTTCGCGATAGTATGCGCGGCGCGAGACTCTTGCCAGGCAGTTCCCACTTCTCACGGCCCGCGTGCCAAGCGATCGATAGGCGTACACACTTTACAGTAATAGGCCGGGACGTGTATTTGGCTCTTTAAGGATTAATATCTCGTTAATTATTGGGAAACTTGTAAAATAGTACAGGACTTTTCGACTCAGTTAGTCCGCTCTACCTGCCCATAAAATATTTGGCGATTATTTGGGACACCCTGTATACATGATTCAGAAGTTGTAATGAATGCTATCATAAAATAATGGATATACGCGATTTAACAGTGCTATTTTATTTACAATATTAAGTCTGAAAAGTACCTTTATTAATATTGATGTTCAGTAAAATCTCTGAATCTTTTACATCAGCGACTTTCATTGTTCTATCATTTAATAGCGCGAGTTCCAAGTACTATGGCACTTATCATTAAACTTTGTAAATGATATTTTATATCACAATGATATTCTAAAATATGTATTTAAATCTCTTATAAGATGATATATTTCAATACAATATTTTTTATGTCGATGTCAATTTATATTGACATGCATTAGACTTTGCAGATTAATTACTAGGAATTATTTAGTTTGAGTGTTGGAGGAGAGGCACTAATATCATCGAAAATTTCTATTCGCAGCTATTGTTTCTTAATGCTTTACAATTATTCCATAATATTTAGTCATTTACTAACAATAATTAGTAACATAGTGCAATAAATATTGTTTTTATAACATTTAAAAAAATGGAGCTTCTTAAAGAACATTTTCGACATGCGTTGCTTTCATTTTTTTAATCAGAAGGAAATAGCGATTGAAGATCATAATATTTTGATAGAAACTTATGGTTCCATAAGTAAACATTGTTCCATCAGTTAACATGTGAATATTGGTTCAGATGATTCAAAAAGTGGTGATTTCAATGTTAACGACAAAGATCGCTCAGAATTTATAATGTAAAAAGCAAGAAAATACAGATTTGCGATCATTGTTGGACGAAAATTCAATACAATCCGCTTCAGGACTTGATAGAGGATTAAATGATATAATAGTAGATATAATTGATGATATAATAGTTAAACGTTTATATGATATGCAAAGTATTCACATAAAAGGAAAATGGATTCCGCATTATCGGAAAATGCCATTGCAAATCGATTAAATAACATTTTGCATTTTGTTGATCACCAAACAAAAAAAAAAGTTTTTTATATAATTGTTACTGGGAACGAAAAATGGATCTATTTTGATAATTTCAAACGAAAAAAATCATGGGTTGATGCAGGCCAAATAGCAACATTCACTTTGAGGTGCAATATTCACAATTCAAAGATATTGCTGTGTATTTGATGGGATCGAGAAGGTGTTGTATGAATTGTTAAATCCGAAAGAAACTGTCATGACTGATCATTATCGACAACAATTATAAATTGAAGCAAGCATTACATAAAAAACGATCTCCAATTGCGATTAAACGACGATATAATGATCCTTCTTCACGACAATGCTTGATCTCATATTAAATTATCAGTAAAGTAAACGCTATTAGAGCTAAAATGAGAAGTCTTCATACCAGTCTGGAGTACCTCAGGTATACTCCACCAGATATTGCTCCATCTGATTTTCATTTGTTTCGATCGATGCAACATGTTTTAGAGGATACACACTTTCATAATTTCGAAGATGTTCTAGAATTTGTTGAAAATTACATCAATTCCAGAAAAGAATTTTTTTATCATTGCGAAATTCACCTTTTGCCAAAATGAGCAAAATTTATCCAAAACGAAAGAAAATATTTTGAAGTATTTATTCATTATCTTATTTAAATAAATGGATCTTTGAGAAAAAAACCTTCAAAACTAAATTACACTCCTAATAAAATCGAAATGGGAAATACGTTTTCTATACACAAGGAATTAAATTTGTACACATTAGGCTTATAATTACGTGCAAACTCATCAATAATAAAAAAAATAAAGGGCATTTAAAGTTAAAAATTGTTTCTGACAAATGAACATAAGATAATTTCTTTATTCCAATAAACACGTGTTGGTACATCATGCGTTTATTAAACGTAAATATTGTTGCATTCCGGTTATGCACAGTGTACTTGCGGTAATTATTTGCAAACGGAACCCGGACAATAAAACTCTTTCTCATAAAATTATAAGAATGATACGTTTATTTGACACGTCAAACTTTGATAACGAGAACAGAACGACAACTTTGTTGCTAATCTTCTGATAAGCAAATATTATGCATAGCATAATATTTGTTACACTTTCCCCCTTCTTTTTAGGTTGTTACCCTGACAACCACCATAAATTGTAGATTCGCTTCTGAGGGACGGTTTCTTGGCCTACTATGCTGCAGCCTAGGTTATCGAACTCGAGCCTGTTCTCTTTAACCTGAGATATTGTTTCTTGGGCTTAAGAACTTTGCTCGGTAAATGGAGAGAACCCACCTAATGATCTTAATCTTGATATATATTATCAAGATCATGAGTGATCCAATAAATTTTAATCAGTGCTCGTTTATTAAAAAGTTAATAAAAAATTTTTTAAATAACGTCTTATTTCTGATACATACAGTATTAAAGACAATCATATACCCTCCTCTGCGTACGTAATAGCTTTCAACACGAAACGAATTTCATCGCAACTTCCGTTCTACCAAGGGTGTAAAGACTTTTCACGCAGGTAGATTTTACTTCGCGTAGAAAGTCGATTGCTCTTAAGCAGAGGAGGAGGTGGGATGGAATTCACTTCGCGTGGTGAGTCATGCATCTCCAGACAGACAGAAAATGGATTGGAACTAGCTTCGCGTGGACAATCGTAAGATATATTTTAAAATAGAAAATTTTCGTTTTATATAGTAAAAAGACATCATTTTTCAAACTTTGTTGTTAATAATTTTTTAACGAATAACGAGCGACGGCTAAAACCGGTTGGAGATCATTCAGAGTAATGACATTGATAACATATTATATATCTAACTCAAGAATATCGCAGAGAGCTCCCTTCAATTATATATACCCTTGGTTTGTGTCCTTGTATGCTTGTCTCTTGACTCTTTGGACCAGGGAAGGGGAAAAACAATTACAGTACCTGCATGCCTCAGCACTCCCCATGTCCCCGCCTAGGCATTCGCACTCCTATGGAAAAACTCAAATCGTGAGTACCAATTTTCGAAGCAATTTTCTTACAAAAATCTTCTTGATTCGAACTTTATTAGACTCTTTGATTTAACAGACTTCTCCATCTTGATCCTTGATTTCGCTTCTCCTTGCAAAAGCGAAGTATTCGAACCGCTCTCATCGTTCAAATTTCCAGCCATGAAACATTCTCCTATCTCCGCAAATGCGAGACTGTAATAAACAAATCGGAAAGAAAACAATATCTTTCCTAAATTTAATTATCAATCTTATTGATTAAATATCTCCAGGCTTTAAAACTGTCACTAATTTCGAATAGTATTCATTGACCTCCCTATATAATTGTCTCTAAAGTCGCCAGTCTATCTAAATGCATTATCTTATTTTTATGTCTCTATGAATATAATATAGTATACCACATCATTAATTTTCTTGACTATCTCATACAGTCCTTTCCAATTATTTTGGAGCACTTCTCAATTTCCTAAAGGAATTATGAAATCAAATTTTTTGTCCTTCAAAGCTCAACTGTCTAAATCATAATCATACAATGTCTTAATCTTTTGAGATCACATTTCTATTCGCTACCTCGCGACATTTGCTCTAATTTTCCTTTCAAGTATGAAAAATAATTTCCACTTGAGAAAACATTCTCGGAGATAGAAAGACACCACGGTAGAGATCTATCGGCAATCTCAACTCTTGCGCTAACCACAATTCAGAAGGAATAAAACACATAGTTTCGTTCCTGGAAGACCTATACACCAGCAGCTTTCAAAGAAATCGAACTATCCCAATTCTTTTTATTTTCCGAAATAAATTTCGCCAAATAATTTAACAATGTCTGATGCTGACATTCTTCATCTATCGTTGGATTTCAAGATGCAAAGAAGTAGTTCTCATTTTCCTAATCCCCAATAAATGAGCCAGTTCCGAAAATATTCAAAAAAATATAATCTAAAAAAAGCCGTTTTTTATCTACTAATAATCTTATAGATTTCGACCTGTTGAACAGGATGGTGTTATTAATTATGTTGTTATTAATTTTGAAAACGGGGAATATCATTTTTCGAGTTAAAGTCCTATTCTCCATCGTCTTGGTAATACCTGATTTTCAATATAAGTGAATTATTTCATATGAAACTTAATTACGAAAGTTCCTAACATTGTGGATGGAAATCTATTAAATAAGATGAATTTAAAATAACAGATCCAAAATGGCGGATACCAGTTTGCGAGTCTTATCTATCATCAAATTAAACGGAAAAGATTATATTTTCAACATTTTTTTCTCTCATATTCATTAACCTATTGTAGAATGGATAAAATCATATGATTTTGACTCTCGGTGAAATTAGCTGAAATTTTCGTATATATATTCAAAAGTGTGTATAAGCACAAAGTTTGAAAATCATTAGTTTTTTTTTTGTTATAGCCGCTTTAATTTATTTTATTAATGCCTCAAAATAAAGTTCCAATAATAAATCAAGAGATTTTAGATAACAATATGCTAATCAATCTCACTACCCTCATTCTCACTCCCCTCATCCCCTCACTTCCTTCCCATCCACACTTCTATCCTCCCCCCCCCACACACACATACATACGCTTGCGCACATATTTTTATATGAAAAAGACATATAAAAATCAAAGTAAATCTTTTATAATCATGTATTTAGATTCTGCTAAATTTTTATAACTTCTCTCACGCGTATCGTTTAAAATGAGTGAATTCTCTTACCTCTCACGCTAGGTGCTTGATTATCATGATTCGAATATTTCCACGCTTGAAGCACCATGAGCAAAAATATCGGGTGTTCACTGAAGTGCAATAGCAACATAGAAAATTCTTTTCCTCATTTTGTTTTTTTTTGTGCATCCTAAACGTGAAAGACAAGGGAATTTACGAAAATGCATTCCAAAGAAATGACACTATCACGTCCATTAAAATCTGGTTAGTCAGGATAATTCCAAGAACATTATAGGTAAAAATCATGATTTTTTTTCAAAATCTATCGGTTAATTTTTAATATTTAATTAATTTTTATCGATTCGTTCAATATTATATGCTTTATATTCAAGTTAAAATTCTATACGAATGAATTAAAACCAGAGACTAAAAATAATAATTATCCTAAAAATTTAATCTAAAAAAAATCATTGATTAGAAGTTGTTATTTATTCACAGGGAAAACAATCATCACTAAATATTAAAGAAAGTGTTCAAAAAATATAATTTTCATAAAATATTAATTTTTATGTATTCTAACTACGAATAACCATTATAAATAATAAACATTATTTTCGGTTGCGAATAACTATTACTGATATTGGAATGTTTTCTTACGATTGTTACGAATAACTATTACTGATGACGGAAATTGTTTTAAGTTGCAAATAACCAATTACTGATAGAAGTTGTATGGATATAAATAAACATTATCGACGATCAGAATTTTATTTTAATTACCAAAGTAAGTTTAGTTTAATTATTTCTAAACTATTTTGGTGCGTAGAGGAAAATGCCAGATTACTATTTTTCATTTAGACCTTTTTAGTTACTTAAAATCTGAATCGGATCAGTGTGAGTCACCACCAAGGCGACGTCATCCGCGAAGGTCCCGTTGTTATTTCTGTTTGCGGGCGATCACCTGTGTAGATCAGATAAAATGTCGGACCCAGGACACTATCTTGTGATACTCCCGTATGGATGGATTTTAATTCTGATAATCACCGAAACTAACCATGAAATGATGGTTAGTTAGATACGACTTTAACACATAGTAACTTGTAGGTAACTTAGTTTTGACTTTATAACAGATCAATATGCCACGCTCTGTCGAAAGCCTGGGCAAAAACACGTCTAAAAATACAACCGAGCAGTATTTTCTTGCTTCGAATAATCTATAGATTGTATCCCCTGTATTGTGATTCATTCTAAATCCAACTGATAATTAAATATTATCTGCTATTTTTCAATTTCCTTCATCAGCCTAGTGAGAAATAATTTTTCAAATAATTTGGTAGGGATGGGTAGAAGATTAATAGGTCTATATGACTTGGGATCTTCCAGAGGGTTTGCTTGGTTTTAGAAATTTTTATTTGTAACTTTTTATTGTGATGGGAAGGTGCATGTTCGAATGATAGCATTAAACAGATATATGAGAAATATCTCTCTCGATTAGAAGCTCCTTCGGTATTGCTCCTGTTATTAAATCATAAATAATCCGGTGACTTTTTTGATTTTAATTTGGCAAATTCGTGACAGACTTCATTTTTAGTTAATTTTCTAATTGGTTGGTAAATTTTGTTTATCTCCTTTTCAATAATGTATTCTTCCTCGAATGAGTTTAAATTGGGATTAGATTTAAAAACCTCAGAATAAATGTTGAGCAAGATTTAAACTTTTTCAGTATTGCTTCTGGCCCGTTATCGTCATGTTTGCATACCCGGGGGAGGGGGAGTTTGGTTGTTTTGGATTGTTTAAGTCTCCTTGTTATCTTCCACAATAAATAATTTGTTGCTGGGATAGCATCAAGCTCCCTGAAGTAAATAAAGGACGCTTTCGTTAGCATCCTTAGCATCCTTTTTCAATAAGACTTTTAGCTTTGTGACATAATTTAGTTTTTTCTTAATTTTATAACATTTTGTAGTTTGCCAGAGTTTTTTGATCTTTCTTTTTTCTTTTATTTTTTCCTGGATGTAGTTAGGACAATTTAGGATGACTTCGTGCTTAGAAAAGAGAGATTGCTTTCCAAGCTGCTTGTTGGACACATTCATTGAACTCAACTGTTGAGATAATGTCTGATTCAGTTTTCAATGGTGCCTCTAAGTTAATGGTTGATTATTTCACGGAAATCGTCCCAATTGATTTTATTATTGTGTAATTTGCATTTCTCTAATCGCAATAGTTGTAATTGTGATTAAGATTGGTGAATGATCAGAGGAGAGTTTATAACTGGATTCGCATTTCACACTTTGATGCAATCCCTTTAAAGACTTCATAAAATTCATAAAATCAGGTTTTCTGCCTTTATCTAAGGGCTAATAAGTTGGTTCATCGATAAACATTATGTTCAATTGTAATTCTTTGACAGCCTTCATAAATTCACGACTCTTTAGTGTTGTTACTATTGATCCCCACTGGACGTGTTTGGCATTACAGTTCCTAGTTGCAAGGAAGCACTTATTAAGGGTTTTTTTGAAAAAATCCAGGTTTCTTGTTAATTGTATGTTTTGCAATTATGAACGGACCGGTTCTCTATCTCATTGGAGATTGCTTACAGTTCTTTGTGGTATTTACCATATTCATGGTGTTTAATAATATTTTTGAATATGGTCAATCCCCGATGAATTGTTTTGTCCGGGTGCATTGTATGATATGATTTGAAGTTAGGTATCCCGAAGAAACTCTTGTTGGTAAAGCGAGTTTCTGAGATTAACATTATATCCACTTTGTGGGCATTGATGAAAAGTTTTATTTCATTCCTATGTTGTGACAGCTCGTTGACATTCCAAATCTTTAGTTGTTCTATCTTTAGTTGTTTAATTTTAGTGAAAGTTTATCGATAAGATTTACCAATAAGTTTGTCATAATTGTGTGCCTGCGTGAGCATTTGTTTTAGCATAACTAAAATATCTTGGATTGAGTTCGATTTATCTGGACTATCTTCATCCTTAGCTATTATATGCGATCCTTCATTTTGAGTAGGAATGTACTGTAATTTGAGCATAAATTAGATTTGAATTAACTATGGAGTGATTTTTTTTTGTTTTCGTATGCGATAACTCTATTTTAGAATTCCCCTTTAATCACAGTGATAGATATTTTTTGTATTATATTTGCTTATAGACAACACAGCCTTTATAGTTAACAGGATGATTGATTGCCATTGCACAACACACATTTCACTTGCTCTAATCTAGTTTTCCTATTACAGTTTTCCTTTGTTAAATAACTTCCAACACATTTAACACATCTGGCTTGAATTTTGTAATTCTAACGTTTCCAAAATCATATTAATATTTATCACTGGGATTTTCCTCAAATTTTCCTGCTTGCAATGAGAACAGTTTTTGCTTACATTAGGCTAGGAAAATCTAGAAATAA
>Ga0157364_1004105_pt1 | contig 14429 bp, 10 predicted proteins | sample AttsexASBM2_FD_111476 | JGI IMG/M metagenome (GOLD analysis project Ga0157364, IMG submission 111476) | Fungus gardens microbial communities from leaf cutter ant in Ribeirão Preto, State of São Paulo, Brazil - Atta sexdens ASBM2 | ecosystem: Host-associated > Fungi > Mycelium > Unclassified ... | reverse complement strand
ACACATGCGCGCGCGCGCGTGTGTGTGTGTGTGTGTATACATATATACACATAAATATTAAAAATGAATTTTATTATGGTTATTAATTGAATATTCTAAACGTAATAATTATGACTAACTTTTCTATTGTAATTTGGATATTCTGTATTGATTTTACACAGAAATATCTGGGTATCAATCATGAAACTTTATCCCTAAGAAAGTGAAAAGTGAAAATTCTAATCAGTGAAGTTAATGGAGAAATTTTTAACTTTTCATCCTAGGAAAAAAGTTTCGTGATTGATATTCTGTACTCTTCAAATAATTGATTGTAAATGATTATTATGCATCTTCTGTTTGATAATTAAATAAAAACATGTTATATGTTCTTTTCAATCATATATGAATTATTTATTAGTATATGATATATAAATATAAAGACTGTATACAGAATGTCTAATAGGTGTAAGTTTGAGTTTGTTGTCTGTATTTACAAGTGGTGCGTGCCCATAAGCATGCATTGCTCGTAAGTAGGTAGAACAAATTAAACTCAAAAGTATGGGAAATAACGCATTAGCTATTGAAATAACGCCGTTACCATTATCGTTACTTTTGTATATAATAATGATTTGTTCATTCTTTTACAATTTTTCATCACGGTAACGATAATACTACCGTTATAATTCACTTTTGAAATATAACTCATCGTTACCATTAAAAAATTTATAAGACTCCTGAGTAGTCGCCACGGCCATATAGAATCGTGATGTCATGTCATAAGCGAAAAAGACACATGTTGAAGTTTCTTGCATGCCATTTGTAAATAAAAGAATTTGGATAAAACAAATTAATGAAAACGTTCTGAAAAGCTGTAAAAATAGGACAGAATTATTTTTATTCCTCTCTCTTTCCTTCCCCTCCCCTTTTCCCCGTCAGTACAGCCTCTGTTCCAAAGGAGGATGCCCATGGTATAGGAGGGTTTCTGCCTTAAAGATGGAAAATCGATAAATTCATTTAGTATGTAATAATGAAATCTATCTCCCAATATCAAATTCCACTTTTTTATCGGCAGGGAAAGTTGAAAAAAATTATATTTAAAGTTTCACCGAAATGACGAGGAAGCGAGAGAGACAGAGAGCAAGCGAGATAATGAGAATGGATACGGAAAGCCGCAGATATACTGTAGAATCTCTCTAGTAAGAGTAAGACACTATAAAGTAAGACACTATGAGTATTCGCATTCCATCATTTTTATTCCTTTCCCCACTCCTTGCTCTGTTCTGTCACCCCGCCGCTGAGAAGATTATGATCGTTACGTATGATTGTTATAGATTATAGCTTCTAAGCTGTTGGAAACCTTGTAGCTTCGTATTTATGTATTTCTGCACTTCAAAATTTTACATAAAACTAAGAGATGAAAAGAAGAACATAAAAAAAACTGAAATATTATATATTAACGAAGGAAAAAAAATTTATAAAATGCCTTGCGTTGCGATAAGCTGTATTAATAGATCAGAAAAAAATATTCGATTATTTAAATTTTCTGCGGATAATATTCGTCGACAACTTGCTGTATTGTTATAAAATAAATACATGACTTGTGAATAAACATTATTATACTTTCCTCGCAGATGAGAAATTTCAATCCTTTTCTTTAAATTGACATACATATTTGGCATCTTATATATATAGAAATAACCTGAACGCCAGATACTCTTCAGATCCTGCACTAATATTACGATAGATATTCAACTGATTTTAAGAGCAAAACTGGAATGAAAAGAGCTACAAAATTTCAAATAGCAAATACAAATCATAACTTGTAATGATCATAACATGTCACAGTTCAGTGATGGAATGGAGACAAAGCAAGAAGGGGGAAAAGGAATAAAAATGGTGGACGCGAATACCTACTTTCTAATGCTCTAGTAAGAGTCAACTCATAAGGGGCACCAATCTCTGATTGATTAGATTTCGAATCCCTTTAAACGCCGCCATTTGCAGATATAATAATGAATCTGTGAATTGTTGTGAGCAATTGTTATGATGTATAGTACAAAAAGGCGCGAACGGAAAATCGGACTGTCAACCATAGTGAAATTATAAATAGTACAATTTGTTGTTATACAGAATACGGACATGGAAAATAGGGCTGTACGGTGAAGAATTCGGTTTCGAATTCTGATCGTAAAATCAATTTAAGTAATCGTCATACAGAACAATGTATTTCGATATTAATACATAACTTGATTGAAGTAATCGTTACATTGAAACAACTGTTTCGATATTGTTACTCAATTCACGATATTCTGAAAAATGAATGCTCTAGAATCGCATAGATACTTTCGTATCGTTGAAAAAAGATGAGTCATAAGATTAATATTCGATTTAAAAAGTTTTATCGTATTTGGAGCAGATAATTTATGTTAGAAGAGCTTGAAGTTTTTTTATAATTATTACACGTATTATTAACGTCCTTTTATAATTACAGAATCTGATTAATTATTAATTTTATAATGATTTCTTTATAATAAAAAAAGTGTTAGCAACATATATAAGAATTATATGTAATATTAAAATATAATACTTTCAGTTCACAATAAAAAGAATTAAAGAATAATTGTAAAAAAGGATATTATTCTTCTCGTTACTTTTTAATGTAATACAGTAATTAAATTGTAATTTAAGGCTCTTGACTACTCAGCCAAGAACTTTGTATTGACGGTGGCGACACAGAATCAGATGCCGATCTGGCGAAATGGTCACCATTTCGCCATACACTTAATCCCATGTTCGTGTGCTCGCCTGCGGCGCGCCGAGAATGAACGAGACAGCAAGCTCCTTCTCACAGTAATTTTGTTTCATTTGTTGCGAAAATGCTTTCTCGGCAATCTCGGCCGCTCGGCGGCTCTAGGCATCAATAAGAGGTGAAGGATATTCTAAATAACACATAAGTTTTAATAAATTGTAGTAATAGTGTACCCCTCCCATTAATCCAGAATAAATTCATGTTAAAAAACGCAACAGTTTACGAGATATTTAATTGTTTATGATTTTTCATGCGCATTATATAGTATATCTCTCCTTCATAAACTCGAGTAGCAAGAATAGTTCAATAGAAATAGAAATTTTACCGGAAAAAAATTATAAAGCAGCATTTTTCTTCATGAAAGTCACGAAAGTCTCATCAGAAAAGAAAGGCGTTTGAGACTTGAGACTTGTGAAGAAAGTATGCGAAAAAAAATCGAATAGTTGCAAAAAGCATATTTTTCGCTTTTAAAATGAAAAATATTGATTGTATGGAAAAAGATTCGATATAAAAAATGTAGGTATTCGAAATATCTACAAAATGACATGGAACATTAAAATTGATCTATTTAGTTCAGTAGAAAAAAAATTTAAAAACACCGAAAAAGGTTTTTTTTCATTCGCTCTGTGTTCATTGAAATTTAAACGCAAAGCTTTGAAATTCTCATAAAATGTAGCCCTCGTAATGACGAACAAATCTAGTCCTGAATTAGCCTGAAACGTTCATTAATTTTTGCAAAAAGCTATTTGTTCACTAAAAACCTGTATATGGATGCATATCTGATTAACAAATTTAAGTTATATTAGTTATGTTTCTTTATTTAATATGCTAAAAAGTCTAATTGGACAATTAAATGTACGAAATTATCAGTACAAAATTGTTTTTGTGAATATAATTGTAGATGCACATATGACATATGTAAACAAATAATGAATAAGTAATTTGCCAAAAATGTTAGCGTAACTGTTAAAGATATAACTCTAACTCGCAAATATAAAAGAAAATTAGTGTTACATGAAAAATATAGTTTGCAATTATTCAACAGTTAAACTAACATTTGGCAAATTATTTATTATATTTGTTTACATATGTCATATTTGCATCTGCAATTATATTCACAAAAACAATTTTGTACTGATAATTCCGTATATTTAATTATCCAATTAGATACTTTTTAAAACATATTAAATAAAGAAACATAGCTAATGTGACTTAAATTTGTTAATCAGTTAATTACTCAAAGGTGAATTTTTAATAATAAACCGAAAAAATAAAAATTCAAGAAACAAAAAATTTCATGATCACAATTACTTTGCGAAACATTTCGAAACGGAATTATTTCCATTTTTTTATACGGAAAAAGATATCCATTTTTTAAAGTCGTTTTATAATTTAACAAAAAATCGTTTTGTTAAATTAAGTGCACATGATAGTGCAATTCTCGAAGAAAAAAAATCGCTCCTGTAAATTGCTGTGCGACTGCTCAAAGATGAAGAAATTAAGTTTTCCGCAGACAGGTTTTTAGTGGCACAACAAATGGCTTTTTGCAAAAACTATTGATTTCAGACTTATTCAGGGTTAGATTTATTTGTCATTATGAAGGCTACATTTTATGAGAATTTCAAAGCTTTGCGTTTAAATCTCAATGAACAGAAAACGAATGAAAAAAGGTGTTTTCGTTGTTTTTTATTTTTTTTCTACTGAACTAATAGATCGATTTTAATATTCCACGTCTCATTTTGTAGTTATTTCGAATACATTTTTTTATATCAATTTTTTTCATACAATACTTTTCGTTTTATAAGCGAAAAACGTGTTTTTTTGCAATTATTCGATTTTTTTTGCATATTTTTTTCACAAATCTCAAACATACGCATTTCTTTTCTGATGGCCTTTCAAAATTTTCATGAAAAGAAATGCTAGTTTATAATCTTTTTCCGATAAAATTTTACTTCTACTGAACTATTCTTGCTACTCGAGTTTATGAAGAAGGGGTATATCACGCGCATGAAAAATAAACAATTAAATATTTCGTAAACTGTTACGTTTTAACATGATTTATACTATTCTGGATTAATGGGAGAGATACACTATCACTATAAATTTATATGTTATTTGAGATTTGCCTCCCTGCCCCTTATTGATGCCTAGGACCGCCGAGCGGCCGAGATTGCCGAGAAAGCATTTTCAGTCGCTCGAAACAAGCGACTAGTATGAGAAAAAGCTCGCTGTCTCTTGGCTTCACTCTCGGTGCGCCGCAAACGAGCACACGGATGTAGGCTCGTGCTTGTTGTGTATTAAAACGCTGCAACATAAATGGTCAAACTTAGCGTGAAAAAGTGACGTTTTAACGAAATATAGTTGTGTGCTGTTATTATTTGCTTAATTGTGAAAATGAGACTTGTCTACTTATCGAAGTCGTAATTATCGATGAAACTGAAGTTATCTTGGCATTTTATATGTAAAAGCGTATATTTTACTCGTTTCAACAGCTGTCGGACCGTGTATTTCTGTCTGAATATAGACTCACTTAACATGTCTTTTACGACTGACCATTTACCGATTGACAAGGAAGAAAAGGACAGTTTTTATCGATTTATAGAAGTGTTTTAAAGTGATCTTGTCATTTCGTTTCATCCAAATTATCTTTGGTAATTATTATTATGAGAGATCACCCTCCAATAATCCTTGATTTTGACACATGATATCAAGATCATGATATATATTATAGGACTCTGAGTGACCTTGAACAAATTTTAGCCGTTCGTTAAAAGGTTGTTATTAACAAAAAAAAAATCTTCAATAAAACCTAACTTTAGACACGACTGCGCTCCAATGAGACAAATTTCCTGCTCTAATAGCGCAAAATATTTTCTTATATAATTTTTGTATCTTTAGAGCCAGAGAATTGTATTTTTAAAATAGAGAATTTGTTCTTTTAAAAGCATAGAATTTTAAAGGAAAAAAATGTGTTAAAACAAAGAATTTATGTTTGTTTATTTGATTCATTCAGTATTATTATATTATTTATATTTTCAGATATTGGATATCCTTAGCTATTATGTCAATAAATGAATTTATATATTTGTAACAATATTTCGATCGTTATAGGAATTTGGCGACAATGACGTAGTCGTGTTTACAGTTATGTATAATGTATATTTTTTCGCGAAATGTTAGATTTACTTCTGTCCATATAAAAAGAATGGAAAAGGTGTACATTCTATATAATAAAATGTTTCCTACTTTACAACATATATCAAGATCAAGATCATTGGAGGGTGATTCCTTACATTAAATAATTATCTTATCTTTATTTAAAAACACAACATAAATTAACATGTCTTTCCTCGCTTTTGACGTCACAATTCCAACATGACCGTCACGATTAGTCAGGAGCCTTAAAACTAGCTTTTGTACCTAAAAAGTAAGCGCAAGCAAATCTAATATTAAGTATTCGATAAATGAATTGGGCACAAAAAAAGGATAACACTTATTACAGAAAAGATGTGGAGTTGCCAAATATGGATCAGTTATTTTTAATTACTTTTCATTAAGTTATTTTTTATTATATTTTATTATGTTTTGATACTAATTTCATGCTAATGGACGTTGAAAATTATACGAGAGCAAGTCAATAAGTTTTTAGAAAAACAAATTTTTTTTGATCGATTCATTTTTATTTCTCAATATAGTCTCCTTTCAGCTCGATACATTTGATCCAACGATTCTCTAACTTTTTCAAGCCACCCGAATAATATTTGTCCAACCCTTCAAAATAAATCTCTGTTTCGGCGATGAGCTACTCTCTGGTGGTAAATCTCCGAACCATTTCTTCAGGTCTGGAAACTGAAAATAGTCGCAAGAGGCTAAATCTGGCGAATATGTTGGATGGGGAAGCAATTCGTAGCGGAATTCGTTGAATTTGACATCGGTGCCACCGCACGTATGAACCCGTTGTCTTGATGGAAGAGCATTTCTTCTTCGCCAAATGGGGACTTTTTTTTTTAAATGTTGTTGAACGGTCCAATAAGACTGCGTAGTAATCGTCGTTGATCGTTTGCCTTCGACGGAAGATAATCGATATGAATTATGCCGCGTGCATCTCAAAAAACTGTAACCATTATCTTTCCGGCCGATTTTACGGTCTTCGCCTTCTTCGGAGTTCACCTTATGAAGTCCATTGTTTCTTCGGGTGTGGAGTAATGGATCCATGTTTCCACAATAATGAATCGATGCAGAAATTCATCTGGATTATGTTGAAACATCTCTAAACATTGTTTTGAAATCGTCACACGGTCGCGCTTGGAATCCACTGGTGCAGATGTGTTATGAGCATTATTCAACTCGGCTTTGATTTCGGCGTTAAACCTTTCATATGTAGATGTTTGATCATTGCAAAAAACTCGTTTTTTTTTCATTTTGTAAAAAATACAAAGGTTGCTCGCTTTGTATTGGCGATCTTGCTGAGCGCACGAAAATCGTAATGGCGTGGCCAGGCGATCACCGTCCGAGCGTTTCCCGCGGAATTGCTACGTCGAGGGCACTCGGTCGAGAAAATGCGAATTTCTCTGCTTTCCAAATTTTATTAAAAATAAGTCTCGAGCGCGGACGAACGTGTTTACAGCGGATACGGAAAGGATCTTAGCGGTAGCGCGGCGATGACCTTCCACGAGACGAGTCGCGTGCAGAAGATGAAAACAAGTTTGTTTTGTTGCCAAGATCTGATATTATTTTTTTCGATTACGCGTGACGCATGCGTTTAGCAATCGACATCTCGTGGATTCATCGATTTTTCATAGATGCGATTAGGCGATATAATTAGAGGTCGTGAATTACAGAGATACCGAACAAATTGTCTACAGAAATGAAACAGAAATGAAACCATAATATACGATAAATTCCGCTCAAAATTTGACAATAATCAGCTGAGAGGTGCTACTTGTCAAAAAGTAATATGACATGACACTGCGAGTACTCTCTGACAGATTTTCTAACAATTTATTGACTTGCCCTCGTAGCTTGACATTTCGGGTACTTATTTATTACAATAACATTTTATTATAACAAATAATTATAACAAATAAAAACATTTATTTGATCATATACAATCTTTTGTTTAGATGTTTTTGTTCATCGCTAAAAATATTAATTGTTCTGCAAATAGACACGCGCGTGTGTCAGTTATTTTCTGCTCAACTAAATACGTGTTCAGAACGCTAATACCTGGAAGTATTAAATATTTGTCTGCAATATAACATAAATTATCGCGATCTTCATTTGAAACGCCTAGTCAAACGTTGAAAATTTTTGGTCACATGTACATGTAAATGATTTCAATAGTTTGAATTCAATAGTTTGTTATTTCAGTGTGGGCTTACATTTAATTTTCGCTCCACGAACACTCCAAACCACATATAAATTAGAAAATTCTTTCGAATGACCGTTCCACCAAAGTAATGAAATCAAACAAACTATTTATTAGTCATTAAGAGAAAAATATGAAAAACCTGAAATGAAACATTATCTAAATGACAATCTTTTTAGATTCACGATTCAAACTAAATTATTTCCTGATAGAATCAATTAATCTTATTAATACCATAAAAGAAGAAATTATAAAACTTCAATCGCAAAAATCTCCTTCAATATGTTTAGATAAACAAAAAACTGTGTAAAAGGTTTAACTGCTATTTTACAACTAGAATACACAAGAAATTACACAAAATAAAACATTTGAGGAATTGTTAGATTCAGAAATAGAATATTATATTAAATCTCCTATCATAAATTTGAAAAAAAATCCAATACTTTAGTGGAACGATAATTCGGAAGAATTTCCTAATTTATGTTATATTGCGAAAAAGTATTTAATATTTTGAAATACTAGCGTTCCGTCTGAAAGCGTGCTTAGTTGCAGGAAATATTACTACTAATTGACACATGCGCGTGTCTATCTGCGGAACAATTAATATTTTTAGTGATGAACAAGAACATCTAAACAAAAGATTGTATATGATCAAATAAATGTTTTTATTTGTTATAATAAAATATTGTTATTTATTGTAATAAATAAGTATCCGAAACGTCAAGCTATAATTTCCAACTCTATTAGCATACAAATTAATATCAAATGGAAAACATAATAGAAAATAACTTCATGAAAATTAAAAATAATAATTGGTCCGTATTTGGCAATTCCATATATTCCAATTCTCTTCTAATAAGTGTTATCCTTTTTTTGTGTCCAATTCATTTATCTAATACTTAATATTAGATTTTTGCGCTTACACATTTTTGGGTACAAAAACTAGTTTTAAATATTTATAAAATTTAATTACTGTATTATTACATTGTAAAAAACAACGAGAATAATGTCCTTTTTTTACAATTATTTTTTAATTCTTTTTATTGAGCTGAAAGTATTATATTTTAATATTATATAATTCTTATGCATGTTGCTAACACTTTTATTATTAAAGAAATAACTAAATTAATAATTAATCAGATTCTATGAAATTATAATACGTGTAATAATTATAAAAAAACTTCAAGCTCTTCTAACATAAATTGTCTGCTCCAAACACTATATAAAACTTTTTAAATCGAATATTAATTGCATATTAATCTTGCAACTTATCTTTTTTAATACAATATGAAAGTACGATTCTAGAGCATTCATTTGTCAGAATATCGTGAATTAAGTAACAATATCGAATCAGTTGTTTCAATATAACGATTACTTCAACTGACAAGGGAATACAACCAAGTGAATCTCTCCAAGTGATTTAAATGAGTTCCAGTATGCATCAATATCGCACTAGCTACTATTATAATAAGAGTTTTTTACAATAATAGTAATAATAATAATAATAATAATAATAATAATAATAGTAGTATTTTTGTAAAATATCATTCTTTTTGCAATATCCGTCGTATTCAATGTTAACATGAATAAAGTATTGACAAAACATTGGGTCTTATTAATCTAGACGGAAAATAGATATACTGACGCATAATTTGTGTATGTTGTTGACATGAATAATCTATTATTATAATAAGACATTGCGTCTCATTATTGCAACTATGTAGCAAATATAGTTGATTACTATCAGCTGCTGTGTGTAGTAGTGCTGTATGCAACAATGAAAGTTTCATACATATCGTTAATTAAAATGGAAAAATCGTGCTCAATCTGATGCTTTTCATCAATCAAAGGTATTATTATTTGATTATTTATGTTGCATTTATTCAATAATTTTTATTTAATAACTTATTTGACTATTAATAATGTATTTATTTAATAAACTTCGTTTTTCTTTCAGTTTCCGTTCAAGTGTTTCCAATGTAAAAAGAACAACATTAAGAATCTTTATTTTAGATCGCATATTTTAGATCGCATATATGAGACAATACAATCAATGCTAGAAATTAAAGAACATTCCAATAACCCACATACGTCCTCGTATTTTATCTTATAGAGACGGACGTAGTGCTTTAGCTTTCAATATTGAACAAAGAAATCTTTCACAAGAAATAAACATTATCGAAACATAATCGAACGGAATCTGGTCCTCGAATTCTTGAAGGACGAGAGCATATATTAGAATTACTACGAAATATGAGTGCTAACGAGGGAAATTATAATCAAGCACTACAAGTATCTCATGATCAAAGTGAGATTTTTGAGGATTGAAATAAATGGATATTAATTATTATTATATTTATGTGTATAAGAAAAACATGAAAAAAGATGTGAGATGATAATTGTATTACATAAATTTTATTTTTAAATTTACGGAAAATATGCATATGTACACTGTGTAAATATAGATGAGAAGCATGTGCAATATTTGTATATAATACTAACATCGTTCTACAAGAATTTGCAGAAATAAAAATGTTTCTTTGTAATTAATATATTATTATATTTATTAATGATATTGACATAATAAATTCTCTCTTACAAATTTATAAAATTTCTTTTCTTCTCCATTGTATATAACAGAATATACAGGTTTAATACAAACTTTTTTCGGATAATTTTATTCTTTGCAACCTATGAAACAGTAATTTTGGAACTTATTGTTAATTTCATATTTTTGTTCAATTTCATATTTTGTACAATATCAGTCACGTTGAATTTTATTTCATATTTGTTTATTATATTTTCGTATTTATTATTAAAATATAACAATTTTTAATTATTATCTTTAATTTTACAATGCTTTCTACAATGTTTTCTACAATAAACATATAAATCATTGCAATATTTACGATTCATACTGATCACAAAGATGATACTCATGAAAAAAATATATTATGCAGAGAAACTTTCTGCACCATGCGCAAGTAATTACAACTATTTCATCACAAGTATCGCATGTTGGTTTCGAATGTTTTTTAAAGTAAAAATCGATCGGTGTTTCAAATTCTACTGGCTATGTTCCAAATATCCACTTTTGTATCAAGCGTTTTTAAACAAATTAAATCTTGGCGATGAAAACTGATTGTTCATTAAATGATTCTAATTTTAAAAGCCTTTCTAGAATGAAGTTTTATCAAGATTTAAAAGCATGACTACAACTGAAAAATGCTTGATGAAATTCTTCCATAAAAGAAATCCAAAAACACCTAACGGTTGTATTTTTTCTGTTGTTCCAGCCGGTATAGTTAATAGAATAATATCTTTTGCAGAATCTGGTCTATTTCTTTGGATTGGGAGTACAAATTAGTTCGGTCCGTTTTTTGTGTTCAAAAATGCATTTATTTCAAAACAAAATAAATGAACAATAAATGAAACAAACTGAATGAACAGATCAATTAAAGTATTGTCCACCGCTGCCTACTACTTTTTCCCATCTCTCAGGCAATTTTCAAATTCCATCTCGAAAAAAATGACTCGTCTTTGGAGGCGATCCAATTTTGGAGCCAATTTTCGATTTCTGCGAAAGAAGTAAACCAGTGACTTGCTGCATCTTTCGGAACAACCAGTAATCAGAAGGAACAATGTCCGGAGAATACGGCGGGTACGGTAAAACATCCCATTTGAGCATTTCCAAATATTTTTTTACGACTTTAGCGACATGAGGCCAAGCGTTGTGAAGAAGAATAACTTTATCATGTCTTTGCTCGTATTCTGGCCGTTTTTCTCGCAATGCACGGCTCAAACAAATCAATTGTAACCGATATCGATCACCCGTAATGGAATTGCCAGGTTTCAGCAGCTCATAGTAAACAAGACCCTTTTGGTCCCACCAGATACAGAGCATGATCTTCGAACCATGAATGTTCGGCCGTGGTGTTAATGTTGAGGTCAATGGCAACGATTGACCGGGCTTAGTGTAGTATTTTTTCTTCTTGGGGTTGTCGTAGAATATCCACTTCTCGTCTCCAGTCACAATCCGAAAAACCTTTCCTCTGTTGTCTTTGAATCAGCTGTTCGCAAGTGAAAAATCGCCTTTCAACGTTTCTCGGTTTCAGTTCATAAGGCACCCAATTTCCTTGTTTTTGAATCATTCCCATGGCTTTCAATCGTACAGAAACGGCTTGTTAAGTTATCTCCAATGATTCTGCAAACTCCTCTTGCGTTTGACTCTGATCTTCTTCGAGTAATGCCTCTAATTCTTTGTCTTCGAATTTTTTTGGCTGTCCAGAGCGAGGCTTATTTTCAACGCTGAAATCTCCATTCTTGAAATGTCGAAACCATTCCCTACATGATTTATCAGTTGGAGCAGTGTCACCATAAACTTCGACAAGCATTCGATGGGTTTCACCCGCATTTTTCTTCTAATTAAAGCAGAAAATCAAAACCTCCCGCAAATGCTGCTTGATTAACACAAAATTCGACATTTCAAATACAGTAAAAATCAAGGTTTTTGTATGAGACTCACAGTGATATAAATTGAATATTATTAGCAGATGTTTAACCTCTTTGAAACTATCAAAATCAGCTGTCACTATGAACCATTCATAAGCTGGAACCATCTTTAGGGAAACGAATCGAACTAATTTGTACTCCCAATATATCCGGACAATGATCAGTTCACGAAACTAATAGTAAAACTGAATTTGATCTAACATTTGGAAAATATATTTCCCTTATTCAAATTTTAAAATGATTAGATGTTTATCAGATTTTGACGCCATAAGAAAAATATTATTTGCGGTAAACATCATTTCTTGTACTGTAGGACCTAATATTCCACTAGATTCTTTTAACACTATAAGAAGTGGAAATAATAATCATCGACTGAAATAATAGGTTGTATTATATAACTGCGTAATCGCAGATATTGATTGTGCTACACTCACTACTTTTTTTACATCTTTCTCTGCCAATGTACTACCAGCATGTAATTCTAATTGAAAACCACTTTGATCCGAATTATATACATTTTCAATTCTATAGCGGTCAATATAATATTTGACATTTTCAATAAATCTATTACTGTCTGCTTGTAAAACTTTCTTTGACATTAAAGTTTTTTTTAGTTATAAATTTCGTAACTTTTCTATATACAATTTGATGCGCGAGCTTAAATCTTCTAACTCATTCATGTGATGCTTTAAAACCTAAATTTTCTTGTTATTGCGCTTGCAAAACCCATCGTGTAATATCAATATCATGAATCATTGCTTTATGAATTGCTTTAATAAATTTATCTAACATGTATGCTGAAATTCGTCACAACTTTTCTAATCTACTACACCACATACATTCATTTGCTTTTCCCATCGTCGCAATTGTCTTGCTGATATTTCCGAAACCTTGAGTTTCACAGATTCAATTGTCCTTGGCTTTAACTTACCACTTCTTCAGTATTCAACTGTTCCTCTTTTAGATTCTGTTGAAATATCGATGTCACAAACCATTCCCTTTACATTGCATGCATAATTTTCTTCATCTACGAGTTCTATTTCTTGTGCTTCTTATACATCATACGAGTTTAAAAAATCCAACGATTCTTCTTCTTCGATAATAATCTTCGTATATTTCCTTTGTTTTTTTTTCCATTTTTCTCTCCATCGTAACTTCTTCTGATGTTATTGGGAAGTCAAAGCAATAAATACTGCAGACAGCAATATTATTATGTTTTGTGGATTAAATCGCATTTATTTCCTAAAACTTATAAATATTATTTACATGTCTATTTTTAATATAATAATTAGTAAAAGAAAGAGAGAAAAAGAAAAAAGTTTTTATGTCTATTTTCATAATAAATTTGATACCTTCTTATTGGTTATTTTTCAAAAAAATTCATTGAAATGCGCGCGAGAGAAAAAACATTCTTGTACATTATGCAAATGTCCTCTTATTATCTGCAAGTATTTTAAATATGTAATCAAATTATAAATTATATGCTGTTTCATCAAATCCTAACAGTTAAATAAAAAAAGAAAATAAAACATATATAATCATTTCAATTAAAAAAATTTTAAAGTATTAGGTGTACAACTTTGCTTCCGCCGTTTTTTTTCCGAAATTCGAGGCTTTATTGTAAAAAACTGATTATACATTCAAAGTATTGTCCATCGCTGGCCACTACTTTCTCCCATCTTTCGGGTAGCGTACGAATCCCGCGTCGAAAAAACTGGTCATCTTTTGAGGCTATCCACGAATCGATCCAATTTTTTACTT
>Ga0157364_1004104_pt1 | contig 14431 bp, 3 predicted proteins | sample AttsexASBM2_FD_111476 | JGI IMG/M metagenome (GOLD analysis project Ga0157364, IMG submission 111476) | Fungus gardens microbial communities from leaf cutter ant in Ribeirão Preto, State of São Paulo, Brazil - Atta sexdens ASBM2 | ecosystem: Host-associated > Fungi > Mycelium > Unclassified ... | reverse complement strand
CAACATCCGCTTGTTCAAAATTAATCTTTCCCACACATGGACGTAATAAAATTGCAACGTCGCATCGATTATCTTTTCCTTGTTTTGTTTTACATTTTAAAAAAATTATACATTTTGTAATAGTATTAAATATTTGTTAATATTTTGCTCCTTAAAAATTTTGCTAAAAATAATTTAAAACAAAAACACACTTTTCCCGCTTTTATCTGTTTTTTATTATGCTTTTCCAAGAGCATAATTTCATACTACATATTTCTTTATACTTTATATCATTCTAATTATAAATATTGATTATTTGTGTAAACTGAAACCAAATTATACTCAATTATATTTAATGTGTGCTTCTTTTTAACTACTAAAATTATTGAAATTAAAGAATCATAATTTACATAATCTTTTCTACCTAATTAAATTTTAATCAAATTCTGGTTATATTTTATAATTACGCCACATTTACTTAAAATAACCGTAATCTTTACTTATGCTTTTATTTTATAGATTTTTCTGTGTATTTTATCGAAAGTTTATAATAATTTAAATAGACCATTTAAAAATAAATTCTTATATATGTCATATGTATAAAGAATCTCAATAAACTTTGAAATATAAAAAAAATATTACTTTTGATAGTTTCTTCATATTCTCAGGACTTTGTACTTATAATTTAAAAAGATAAGTTAAAAATGAATTAGCTTCTCTACTTACGTGTAATTTTCTACTTTTATAAATTTGTCACAAAGTTCCGCTTCAATTTCTTCTTATAACTTTTATCTTACTTCTTATAATATGATAGTAACTACAGACACAAAGAGAATAGAATATCAATATATGTAATCAAGTATGAACGACATGCTGAAGTTGAATACCCGGCATTATTTTTAACCCTCTATGTAACCGTAAGTCCTGCTGAGCGGATTAAACCGTTGCAGAGGCTTATATATGGGGGTTTTAATCGAAGCATTCGTTTGATGGTCGCGAATCCGTGACGGCCAGCCCGTAAAAGTTCGCTAGCAGTCCAGAGGTGTATCCTGAAGATCGCGAATGACTAGAAATGTTCCGTGGATTAAAGAGATCTAAAATTTAACGAGTGCCACGGGCTAGAAAACATCTTTGCTTGTACGAGAGTATTCTTAATATCCCACTCTCCTCTTGTTTATCTCCAGCCAGAATGTTTCTTTGTAATTGGTGCATCTGAGTAGTCGCGGGAAAACAGAAAAGCCAGCAAGAGACGGACTTAGAGAGATAGGGAAAAAGAGAAACCCATGCGCGACACGCTGTTGCATTCTCTCCGCCTAATGGAAAAAGTTAAAGAACCGTCGGAACAGAGTAAGCATTTTTAGTAAGTAACCACAACTTTACTCGTTAAACGACGGAACATCGAAATAACCGTCTTTCCAGCCGAGTAACGCGCTACTAGATTTCCGGGGGACGTTTCGGTGTAATCTAATCACGGGGATGTAGTAACGCTGAAAGATTCTTAAAACGTGCCTCTTGCATGCATAAAAACGCATTAAAATAGCAAATACATTGCAAATACATTGCAAGCAAGTCAGAAATAATATGTCGTACTTTGAAAAATCGTAAACCTCCACTTTATTGGCGTTATATGCGACGTTATGAGACAGAAAAGAGCTCGTCTTCCATCCGTCGGCCTACAATACCATGAAACACTATAACACTTTTCATGTAGATGAACCGCTGTTACCTTCGCCACGGCTATCCTCTTTACCTAGCAGCATACTAAACGCGTTATTATGCACAATAACGCTCGGCTGCCTTGACTTGTTCATCATTTACGCAGCAGCTCCCCCTTATGCATCTCCTTTATGCATATTGAATTAAAAAGTACTGCAGATGCAAAATGTACGGAACGGTCAAAATTGAACAAAGAGCCTCAAAACGCTCGAGGGACACATTGATCTGTAACCTGTCGTTTCTGTGTAATTTCATCGGGAAAAATCGAAGAAGGAATACTCGTTGGATATTGGAAACGAAAACTTGCCTAGTGGAAAATTAAAAGTGGATACGAGATAAAATCGAATGACGGAATTGTTTCACTTCCCTTAATTTTTTATGACGCTACTGTTAAAACTGTGTTATCTTTTACGCAGCTCGAGCTTGTTGAAATGCAATTTTATCGTCATAGCCAATTGTGCAATGTAATATCATTGTATTTTCAATACGCCTTTAAAATGATTAAATTAAAATTAAAGTGAAATGAAAATATCAGGATTCGACGTTTGTATTATGTAGCGTAATTTGATCTGTAAAGCTGTGAAATACGCAATATATAGCGCTCAACGCGCAGGTTGAAGTTCAAAGCTTCGCAATTTAATTATGAAATATTCATGTCGCGGTATTCGGTTGTTGGATTGCGCATTCGAGTTTCACCAGTTTCGAATACAATCGTCTTTACCGAGATATTCGAGAACGCTATTCCTCCAAATGGGCTAATCTTTGTAAGGTTTTATTAACGCTCGTATAATTTTTCACGATCCTGTCATGGTAAGGATTTTAAGAGACTCGCTATTTTTATTGAGAAAGAACTCACGTTAATATTCAGTCACTGTATTATATAAAATTATGTCACCGGATGCAATTTTGTTTTCGCCACGCGTAGTTGACGCTGTTAAGAGAATGTCATCACTTGCGGAATAAAGATCCTCGTTAATGCCAAATATATCGATTGTTGAAGACCGAGCTGAAAATTTAAATCGACGACCGCATATATAAAGCAATCATTCACATTGAAGGTAATGACGTACCGCTTAACGCGCAGCGAAAACTGCCGAAATCTCGATCGTAAAAAACGGTATGATCGGTAAGAAAAATTTCACAGTTTCCCGATAGTGCGGATGGAGCTCGTTCCGGCTGAAATACGGCATTCGACGATCGTTAGCTCACCGCAGGAGAACTTCGCCGGATGCACACTTTGCATGTACGTCGTATATTCACCGTCACATCCGGCTGCTCCCTCGAAGATGGAGCTCGCGGGTTTCACCTTTGGATATAGCCGATACTTCTCTCGCGTCCCAGAATTTTCAGAAAAAGAAAAAAAGGAGAGAAAGAGAGAGAGAGAGGAGAGAGAAAGAAAGAGAGGGGAGGCAAGGAAGACGAGAAAGAGAGAAAATATCGGTTACCACTTGCGATAACTGTACGTCGTCCTTGCTAACCTTTCGCGTCTTGTATAGAGAGTTGGATATGATATACGAGCTCTAGACTATGGTCTCTTCTGCATCCACCTCATTCTCTCTCGCACACAAACTCGTGTGGCATTCGCCTTTCTGGAACAAACACGCGTACACTAACGCTGGACCACCGGCGGTCAGCGCGAAGTGACGCCGGTTCCAGCGCGCATTCTTCCGTGACGTGCTTCGATACTATATAGTTTGCGTATGCAAATGACTCGACAAAACAACTCGTCGCGTTACAACAAGGTGGATTTGAAAGTCTATGTGAATATCGACGAATCTCAAATTGAAATTAATGCGACATAGTTACGGCGATCTATAAATATTTAGTACGTATATAATTGCTGTATTAAAATATATCAATAGAATGGTACTCGTCGCTTACGATATTAAATCAGAAATTTCAAGTCTCGAGACACATCCTATTATAGAAATAATATTCTGTTTCTCAGTATAGAAGAGAGAAAAACGCATGTTTGTTCTTGTATATCGCGTCGTTTTTACGTATTATTTGCATTTCCGAAGGGAATTTTATTTCTATCTCGCTCGATGCAGATATAGAGGAGTTTGTGTTGCGCTCGATTCGCGAGGTAGTATCGGAAGTTAACTCGCTAAAGTAAGATACGTGTCCCATCGGCTTTGCGTACGATTTATGTAAACAATGCCACGCGCAATAAAGTTTTATTCCTGTTGCAACTACGCGCACAAATAGTATTTTGGTAGTCTAATTTTTCAACAAGTATTCTTCGAGTATTGATTATATGCATGTTTTGACGCGGTAATAATATATACGATTACTATCTCATATTACATCTGAAAAAAATTTTAAATGATTTAAAATGAATTTAATTTTAAATGTGCAAACGATAAAAATATTCTAATTAGAAAAAAATAATATTGAGTAATATAAATATTTAAAAATTATATTTTTTATATCATTTAATTAAAATAATTATGATATAAATTCTTGATTCATCTTCTATTTTTTTTATCAAATAATAAAATGCCTAAGAGAATCGAACACTGGGTGCATATGTGTGATAAATTTATTCAATAACTATCAAAGTATAAAGAATATTATGATCCTTGAAATTGCCTTGTTATGCCTCGTTTATATTTTCATATGTAAGTGAACAATGGAATTGATAATTATTATGAACGATCTTGCTTTGTGCCTGTATCATGTGAGTTTAATAATTTATTAGTTATTATTTATCATTTAATTATTTATTATATAAATCTGTTCAATTTGCTATTTAATAATTTGTCATAGTTGGTAATTATAATGATAATAAGACAATTTCAAGGATCATAATAATCTGTGCGGTTTGATATAAGTTCAATATTTTAAAAGCTATTTATTATATCATATGTATGTCTAATCTTAATATTTTGAGTTAATTCGTCAATTATAATGAAAATATGCTAGGACAACAAAATCTTATCACATCTACAACACAAGATACATACATGTTTCGCATAATTTGATTTTTATGTTAGTATGACTAAAGATATCTAATGTAATTTAAATTTAATTAGCGATATTGAGAAGGATTCGAAGTAGGATTGAAACGTTTATTATCTTCTTATCTTTATATTTTGATAGTTATTGAATAAATTCACATGTATACCCAGTGTTCAATTCTCATTAGGTATTTGATTTATTCTTTGGAGGTTATTAAATTATTTTATTGTATTTCTTTTATGACAGAGACATTCGCTTTATTTTCTCCTACATTGACTTTCAATAAGTGATTTTTTATGAGCCATTTCAATTCAATTTTTATATCACGGATTTTATGTACGACAATATAAAATGATTCTTCACTTGTGTGCCAGAGAAAGATCTATACGAAGTTCCTTTCAAGAATTGGGTACTTGGAAATTTTATTTCGGACAGTGGATATCACACACAATTACAGAGGCCGAAGGCGTCGCTCTAAACTTCTATTTCAAGTTTAGCGGATCCTTTTTCATCTGGTAAGAATGCTCGTATCGCCTTTCATCTCTTGCTTTCTCGTGCTACATGTTCGCTTGAATTTTCACTGAAACGCCATCAACCGTATAGTCGGCAAGAGTAGTTGGCTAGTGCTTTCGAAGAAAATTCGAGTTTAAGTTCTTTACAATTCAAGAAACGGTGTTCTACATCAACTGAATCAAATTCCCTTTAGTTAGTTCTTTCATGTTATTTCTACATCCCAATGTTTGTAGAGAATAATACTTATAATACTAACTATATGGCTAAATAATTTTGAAATATATTTGAGATATATTCGCTTGGTTTCCGTGCTTTACCAAATTAGTGTTATAGTGTTACTCGAGTGAAAATTTCAGTATCTTTTCTTCAGACATGGTGTAGTCAAAAGAAGTACAGTCTAGTCGCGGGTGAAGAGTCGAGGATGCGAAGCACGATTTACTGCGGTGCAGCAACACGTGCCTGGCGATCACGCTCGTCTTCTAGTTAGCCACTCTCGTAGAAGGTCGTCTTTGTCCACGTTTTGCGATGTGCGGCTATGGTCCGCGAACTGTGGCGGACGTGCTGGGAGTGTAAAACACCAGCGAGCACGGAGAGTTACGCGAGGGAAGAAAAAGAGAGGCTGGTGCCGGTTGTCTGCCTACAGGTTGTTGATTTCCGGCATTCACGACGCAGCCACTTCACAAAATTAGTTCGTCATTTTTCGATCGAACGGCCAACAAAATGCGACAAAACGACCAGAATAAATAGATATTCCATTTTGCAGCTTAATAAACCCATTAGATTATCGGACGCATTGAGCGGACGGCTCTTGGCAGTTGTAGTGGTGGACCCCTCTGACCGCAATGGATAGGTATATAGCTAGTGGCTGGTGTATTGTGGTAATGCAACAGTACTCGTGCAGCTTACACTGCATTGAAATTTAGGTTATCTCCTCATTCCATATCACGATACTCTTTCGGCAATTTCATTACGTCCGCGTCTTTTTGATATTTATATTTTTTTACGCGTTGCACACGCGATTTTATTTTAGATCTATCAAATTATTGTTTTTTCCTCGACATTCTGAATTTCCGACAAGTGCGACGCGCCCTTTCTTTCATCCGTCATTTCACATAAAATAGATTGTTATGCCATGTACATTGAGCTCGCGCAGCATATAGGTATATCATGCAAAAAGCGAAACGATATAAAGTCTGATATACACGTATATGGTATAACTGCAAAGACTCAGGAAGCTTTTACAATAGTGACTTTAAAGTACAGAGATTAAGAGAGAAATATTTTTCTATCGTACAAAGAGAAAGGAGTTCTGCTAAGTGTAGGTCTGCTAAGCTTATTGTAACACGAGTTGAATTACTTGATCTTTTGCATCGTGATAGAATCTGAAAATAATTACAATCTAATTTGTCAGAGTCTCACGATATTTTTACTTCTCAAAACTGTTCAAATAATAAACATATATCTTCCGCATCGTTTCATGTACACACGAACGTTACTAGTAATTTTTTTCCTTTCCGACATACAAATATCTCATTCCGTCTTAGTCCTTTGTTTCCTGTACTGTCTGTCGTTACATTATCGCTCTTGGCTAATTGTTTGTAATGGAAAGGCACATATCGCTGCAATTAGTGTCTCCAACAATAGCAGTTATGCTGCACGCGTCTATTGTCGCCACAATGTGCTAATATTTCCTCACCGTTTGATCGCAACCCGTGGGACTCACCGATTATATCTTAGAGACTATGCTTCAAATGAGACTATATTTCAAATGGAGTTACGTGCATTCTCACTTAAACTTTCTTAATTAAAATTCGAATCCGCAGGAAATAAATAACACACAGATGAAAGGTGGAGCGCGCGCTGACTTGAAATGAGATATTAAAATCCTTTTGGTCCATTATTGAACGTGAATCGATCAGAATAAATAGTGCAACGGTACGACAGCAAACAAATAGCGGAAGTTTCACACACGATACTGTTTGAGTTCTCTCTTCCATGCCGTCGTTCCATCTTGTCTGCAAGCAGTACTCGATTCTTCCTTTGCAGGAACTCGCGCAATTGGTTTCCGAAGTTACATTTTAGACGCTCGGCAAATTTTATATCTCCCCTGCTGGCCTTTGTTCTTGCATCCTCGTTCAATGTTTGCCCGTAAACTTATGCAATTTACATCGAAATACGCGAGACATTATATTCGCCAGAATAGAGAACGAATCGCCAATATTACATAGTAGCTACTGCATAAAGCTTAGTAGTTACTTTATATATAAAAGATCGTCCGATTAGCTCTCTCTTATTCTTTTGTTCAATATATTCCTTCGTTGAAAATCGTCTCGCGTACACAGTTGTCTAGCCTCAATTTCCGCGTCAAAGTTGTATAATTAATTTGCAAATACATAAAAAATAAAATAGTTAAAATGGGCTAAAGAAGTCTTACTAAGAAATTACGAGCTTTGATAATTTATCGAGGAAGGAATAATTAAAAGGCTGCTGCTATCGCGGTAAGAAACGAACTACTTCGTACTGAATCCCGGCGCTGTTTTATTTTCATAATTTTTCATCTCGTAATTTTTTCATCACGATGACGCTCGTCGTGCTATGGCTTTAGCCAAATGTTCAGAGGGACTGTCGTTTCTTTCATTTTCCGCCCCATTTCCCTCGTCGCGCGAACTTGCCCGTTCAAACTTGAATATTCCAGGAAGGTGGTACAGTAAGAGATAATTGAAGAAAGATTAATTGGCGGAATATCGAAGAAGCCTTAATAATTTATTGGCTGGAGAATTACTCGAATAATTAAAACTTTCCGCGGCGAGGGTGAGAAATTATTTCAGATGGGCTAACTCGACGACTTTATTTACATAATCCCTCACGCGGAATATTCCCTCATTCTTCCCTCGCTACTTTGTGTTATTCTTGAATTTTTCACGAATAGCATGTTTGTTTTATTTTGTGTCTATGCGTTTACGTTGAAGCAAAGGTACACTCGACGATATGCGGAAATGAACTTGCGCGAAATGAACTTAGCGAGAAGTTGCGCGAGAAGGAATTAGAAGACTCATGGTCTTTTAATAATTCATTAGACGCTGAATATTCCGAACGGTGGTCGACGCTACCAGTAGGCAAAAATCATACGGTATAGAAACTGCACTGTTTCGATCTTCGTATCACGTTAACCGACTGTAGCAACTCTGCCACTGAGTTGAACCGCATGGCGATGCTTTATTTCCGGCGATTCTTCGTTCTTTTATTTCTTTTTTCGGTTACTCTCTCTCTTTTGTGCTCACGTGAACTCTAATCGGCTTAAAAGCCAATGCATGCCCACGATTTCCATTTCATTTCGTCCCATCGAAACTTCACGAACGAGTCATTGTTTAGAGTTGCTCGCATATGGCAAACATACTGCGGGAATATACATACATTTCTAGCAGCCGATGTAGATTTGTTTTATGTCCAGTGCGCTTGCATAAGTTTTCGTGTATGTTTCCACGTGTGTACACGTTCTGTAGCATTAAAACATATATTTGCCATCGCATTGCGTCATGAAATTTGATTGTATTTAATCAAGCATTACTTTCCAAGTGCGTTTGATTTGACTTATCACTAAAATTTGAAGTAGAAAAGTGTCAAAATAAATGGGAAAACATAAATTCACTAGCCTATCCACTGTATCCAGAACAGCGCAAAGCGCAAATAATAAAGCGTGTAAATTTTATACAGTTGTAAATGTCGAGTCATAGCCCTTTTCACACGACATCTCTTCATTTTAAAAATATAAGTGCCAACGCTCCACAGGCGGTTTTCACGACTGCTGGGATAAGCCAAGGAGCACCGCAGAGAGATTGAATTTGAAATCTCGTAAAAATCGATTTTATTCATTTTGAGCAAAAGAAAAATATCAAAAATACAGCTTTAAGTGCATCTCAATAAAACAGGGAAATTATAAGCACTCGGAATATATCAAGGAAAATTTCCAAATAAGTTTCAACATTAATCGCATTTCCCTGTGTATTTTATCGAGATAGCAAAATTCGAATTTGTTGTACATAATATAAACTTGAGTGCAATATGACACTAGATGCGGACCATATTACATTTTCCTTGAATATACGTACACATGTATGCATCCACATACACATAGGCATCCATATTTGTCAAGAGATCATTATAATGCATTATGATATAGTACATCGAAACTGTGTTATTGTAACTGGAAGAGCATAGTTGCACCCATATATTATAAACTGGATAGCTGGGATAACACAAAATATGGCGAACATGTGTCCGGGAAATGTATTTTCTGACAAACTTAACTGACTGTTTACAGTGATATATATTCGCTTCAACTGCGTTTCTAGGGAAAAGCCATGCTAATGTATTCATGGGACTCAGTTATTCGTCTACATACTCAAGTAAATACTCAGCTACAAAACCATATAAGTGCGTGTTTTGTTTTAATAATTTATTAAGGTTGATTCCGTTCTGATAACGCAATGAAAGACTATTAGTGAACGATAAGGCAAGTGGACGATAATGGAGGAGAAAAAGAAAAGAAAATTTCTATTAGAATTAATTTCTGCAACGGAAGGACGATAGATAAACGAAGCGTGTAACGTAAAAGAAAGAAGAAAGAAAAATCCCGATGATAGCGAGTAGATTATCTTATAGCCGTTGACCGCGCCGCTTTATTTCCATAATTCTTCCCGTGCGAGTTCTACATTCTCCTGCAACGATGTATGTTCGTTCCGCGCAATTTCACAATAGCACATGTGCACCCACACCAACACTATATCTACCGAATTAAAGATCAGCGGGAATTAATTTTACGGTTGAGTGTCGCAGCGAAATACCGCCGGCAAGTAAAAAGATAATAATAATAGCAATAGATAACGGCGCGTTAGCCGCTGAATTTACCGAAGGATCGCGCGATGAAATTTCTTGTTGAATGTACATAGATATTATTCCGCTAGATCTAGTTTTCACGTACATGTGTTACCGACTGTGAAAATTTGGGAATATAAATGATATACTGCAATATATAGTACAAGCTGGAGATGACATCGTTCTACGTTCATTAATAATTAAAAGCTTATCTCGCTTTATACTGTCATATCAATTATGCCACGTATAAATTATCCGCGAAATCAATTAATATAATTGGGACTATTTGTTAAATTTCATTGAAAAAAATTTCTGATTAAAAATGGACGAACCAAAAAATTATGATCATTAATCAAAATTCTATAATAGCTATCTCAAATAAAATTATAATTATGAATTTAACCAAAAAATTCTAATTTGTCCATTCAACCAGAATTGTAATTAATGCAATTAGATCTTTTCCAGTGCGATAAACGCAACGCGCTTCGTGAGCGCGCGAACGATACCGACTAATAGTCGTAACATTTTAATTATTCTATGATGACTATCAAATGGGTGCTGATTTAAAATTGAAATTCGCATGAAAGAGCTCAACTTATTCACCTATCTACCGTGAACTAGAAGCGGCTTCGGTACACCAGTGATAATTTCTGAAGTGAGAAGTGCTTTGTGTAATCAAAACTTTCCACGATACCGGGTAGAGCATTTCAGACTTCATAAATAACGGATCTTACTTGCGATAAAGGATTACCCGTTTTAATAGGGCGAGACTCGGCTAATCACTGCGACGATAAACTTTTCGGGTGTACTAGCTACAGCGCAGGATTTCATTACATGAACTCGTCCTTCTGCAGGCAAAATGCTTAAACGCCCTCAGAGAAGATCGGTGGAGCAAACCTTAAATGGTACATCGCACTTCATGTAACGTCCCCGGTTTTTATAAAGGGTTGAACTTTCAAAGTTTTTCCAGGACGATAGCTTCTTGAATTCATAATGTATGCTAATAGATGGAATATTTAAAAAAATTGTGCGTGTCTATACGTGTGCTGAAACTCATTAAAATAATATAATAACGTCAGTTACGAAATGTAAAAAGCTTTTTCGGATCATGGGAAGAAGCATAATAAAAACTTCGGTAATTCATATTTTCATATTGCTCTTGGTATAACTTTTGCCGTTTACTATTTTTTTCTCATGCGCGTTGCACAAGATAGATTCTATGTACTTTGCTCATGTCATTCCGTTACGTTTTTAATACATGCATGAGATAGGAAGAAAAGTTTATTGAAAAGTTTTTTATGACTGAAGAGAAATTTAACATACATATAAAAATGTATATACGTCATAAACCTAACCGTATTATAAAATCAAAAAATATTGCTTTACTTTCATACATGTGTGATTGCGTGCGAATGTGTGTGGAGATGAAACCTCCAAGAATACCTATGCAGATGAATACTTCCAGATTTCAGTAGAAATGTTGAATATTCGACGCAGAATGTCACGATTTCGCGTTGAATATTATCCGGTGCATTATGCTCGTGTGCATGTAACGTATACACATATATATGTACAAGTGAAACTTTGATTATTCTCTGAGGTATTGTGTTCAAGCTGTCGGAGTCGCGATGCAAGAACATGATGCTGGGAAATTCAAGTCGAATGACAGAGCAGGAAATCGATAGGCTCGATTCGTGAATGATGGCAGACGCTGTACGATCACATAATGCATAACATCCCTCCGGATTGTTAACGGGATTTAGAATACAACATTGTTAAGTATAAACTCGCAAGATGTCTACTGATATGAGATAAAAGATCCTGTAAAAGAATACGTTTCCCGTAGGAAGGAAAATATCAACGTTGATAAATGGAACAACAGTAATTCATTTTACTTGTATGTCATTTTACTTGTATTCCAGATGGCTCATATAACTGTTCTCTGTCATCGTAAGAACTAGAATGTGAACAAGAAAACCAAATCTAACAAAATATAACCAAAATAACATTTATTTATAATATATCGTAAACACGAGGAATTGGTATCGATAAATTTGCATTCCTATTGCAAGTAATTCATCAAGTTATTCTCTAAGGGCAGTACCGTCTTGTCATTAAAAAAACAATTTTTTTTGTTTTTGCTAAAAAATGACCTTTAAGAAAATAATCTATCGATATTTATATTATCGATATGTATCACCATATGTAAGCCTTTCTGATGATTACTTGGAAGTATTACATTTTAGTACACAATGCTGCATATACATTTCCAATAACAGTGCTTTAGTGCTAACTAATTTGCACAAATTACAAATTTACTCCGAATTTAATTTTAAACTGAACGTTGTAAATGTGTAATATTTGCCCGCAGAGAATCGTTAGCACGGAACATCGTTAGTATAAAATTTTGTGAGGCAACAAAGAGAATGAAACAGATAAGTTATGTCGCTTTTATAAAGAAAATTGGACTTAGTTGCATTGTTTAATAAATTTTTTAATTTTTGGATTTTTTTTTCAATTCAAAGCATTTTATTTTCGGGACGTAGTGTACTTCGTAGATATTGTATTAATCTAGTGCAGTAATTCTGGAAAGTAGAGTCCTTTGCAGCGTATGTAGGCAACATTAGCCCTATAATTCGCCGCATTTGCATGCGTGCACGCGTGAACCTTACGAGCACTGCGTTATGCGAAACGTTTATTGCGCCGCCACTAACCAGCGTTGCAAACAGCGAGCCGCGCGTAATTGAGAGCGGCTTGACGATAGTAACGCGAGCCGATGAATTCACGCCGGTGAACAGTTAAATTTTTCACCGACACGCCCGCGTAGGGTCAAGTTGCGCGAGATGGAATCACATTATTAACAATGACCGAGCCGGCGGAGGTGGACTTATCGAATTTATCTCGCGAGCACGCCGACGAAAATTATATGGGCCAGAATAATGGACGCGAGCGGCGTGTAACGTTCCGCGATCGGAGGTTGTAAAGCTGCTCGAATTAAATTTATTAACGCACTGCTCCGCTCCCCGAGCACTCGTTCGACTCGCTGTGTAAAATCTGATTATACACGAGGGCGGATTCGTATTCATCAATTTTATCGATGCGATATACTAATGAAGGTCCGTTTTAGCTGCCAATAAACGGGAGAGAGAGAGAGAGAGAGAGAGAGAGAGAGAGAGAGAGAGAGAAAGAAAGAGAGAAGAAAAGAGAGAGAAGTAAAGAGCTCTACGAGTTTGTAACTGACGCGGTTTGTAACTGACGAGCGCACTGACACAGGAACATCAGCACTTGTCGATTAATTGAATACGTATCGTACATGTCGATCGACATTCGCGTTCGCTGGCACGAGGTCGTTGCAAGTGTTACCTTCCGTTTCATGCGAAGTAATCAAAAGCTCTACACGTTATGCTATTGTTACATCGATATGCTATTCTACACGTATACGCCAAGACATTAATCCTCGTACTACCGACGAGACAATGGCCCGTATTCAGAACGCGGTCACAAAGTTGCATACACGTCTCCCTATCGCGTGTCAGATTGAACAATTTCAAAACGTATTCCAATTGGCGATTGTTTAATCACGCGTATACAATTTTATCGTTCTGCAATATATACGAATAAACAATGGAGATACGAATAAAGTCTACTTTCGTCGTTTATTTTTTATTCTGATTCTGTAATTGTTTTTTTCTCAACACAAAGCAAAAATTATATGACAATATTGCCATTTTCAAACTGTGCTACGCTTACGGGTTCAAAATCTCTCGGTTCACCACCGAGTATGAATGGGAACGGAGATGTCTACGATCTAACACGATAGATCCATATAGTGTACGTTGTAAATCGTGCCAGTTCCCGTTGCTCTAAAACGTTTGTGATGCTACAACTAAGCAGAGTAGCTCGGTTTGTAATTGAGAGTGACCCGCGGGTATATCGCCGGTTATACGGTCGCCGAGATATATCCGTGTGTCACTGGGTTATTACATTCTATGCGATGAGTGATATACCGAGTACACATGATTTCTGCGTTAGACATAGAAACAGAGAGAGAGAGAGAGAGAGAGAGAGAGAGAGAGAGAAGAGAGACATCGTGGTAATCATGGCGTCACCTTCTACGACGTACACAACCCACCCTTGCAATATGTGTCTCTAGCGGCATAGTGCACCCGTATGCATACGAGTACAGCATGACGCATCTCTATCATACTTCTCGGGCTATCCCCTGGTGCTATCCGCACTATCGCGATAATCAAGCCGCAGGCAGCGAACGTCTACCGTGTCCTGGCACTCCGCATTCTGCTGCTCGGCACGATGCAATCGGTCGCAAGATCCTGAGAACGGAGATGCGAAACTTCTGCCACGCGATAATAATTAGCTGTCAGATTTG
>Ga0157364_1004103_pt1 | contig 14432 bp, 6 predicted proteins | sample AttsexASBM2_FD_111476 | JGI IMG/M metagenome (GOLD analysis project Ga0157364, IMG submission 111476) | Fungus gardens microbial communities from leaf cutter ant in Ribeirão Preto, State of São Paulo, Brazil - Atta sexdens ASBM2 | ecosystem: Host-associated > Fungi > Mycelium > Unclassified ... | reverse complement strand
GATGAGAGAAAGTAGTGGCCAGCGATGGACAATACTTTGAATCATAAATGTATAACCAGTTTTTTACAATAAAGCCTCGAATTTCGGAAAAAAACGGCGGAAGCAAAGTTGTACATCTAATAAATTAACGTAATCTTCAAAATTTTTTTGATTCAATGTCAGTCATTATTAGAAATCAGTATTTATTAAGAAAGATAATAATCTCATAATCTCATGAGATGAATCAAATATATATTGCACACTACCATTCATAAGATCGAGAACGCTTGCAATAATTTCATATTTAACAAAAACTTAAGTATCTCGATGAAAAGAAATATCATAGAGAAGTTTTTAAAAATGCATTTTAAAGAAGAAAAATAGCTTCAAACTGGCATTTTTTAATTTTGTCTCTATAATATTTATTCCTAAATTACATAAAATTAAATTACATAAAATGTGTTTTTTCAATATTTTTATTATTCTTTGAAACGCTCTATCTGGATAAAATATGATTGGACAAAATTTAGAAGACAAGCATTTTAAAGTAGATTTTCTGAGCCTTAAAATGTTTTTTGAAAAAAAATTGCTACCGTAATTTATCGCAAAGATATCGAATTTTTTATTATATAAAAATTTTTAATCAATTTTATAAAATATTGTATGTTGATGGCTAAAAAAAAGATTTTAATCAATTTTGAAAAAATATATACGAATCAAGTACGTTATAATAAATATTTTTTCCTTCCTATTTTTTTTTACAAACTTAATTTCGAAATTAAAAAATATTTTTAAAAAATTAAGTTTTTACACAATAAAAAGTTCGAAAAAGCATCGTAGCAATTTTTTTTTGAAAAAGCAGTTTAAGGTTTAAAAAGTCTACTTTAAAATGCTTATTTATTAAATTTTATCTGATATGTTCCTGGTAGAGTGTTTAAAAAAATAACAAAAACATTTTTAAAAATGTCATTCTTCAATTTTATATAACATTGGAGCAAAATATCACAGAGACAAAATTCAAATACCTGTTTAAAACTCTATTTTTTTTTTTTTAATAATAAAATTGAATAACTTAACCGGACTCACTAGTTAAAACAACAATAATATCAATTTAAGGCTAACAAGAGTTAAGTAATCAAGAGTGCGTAATCTTAATGTGGAATGATATCTTAACTCCAATGTCTCAGTGATGTCTTCTTTATTCACCATGAATGTTTCGACTCTTTTTTGAATCTTCCTGAGCATATAATCGCTTTCTTCATTAAATATCACGCAAATGCAACTCGGTAATCCGTCAAGGTAAGACACTCTCCAGATTTCCAAGTCTGAAATGGACGCTAATTCAAAATTCATTGAAAACAATGTTTCATTTGTAATTAATAAATAACTCAATTTAACACGGACTTACAAGCATGTTGAAAAGCTTTGGCTACAATAAATATCAAAGAAATTAAAATCAAATACAATTATATATACTATATTATATATAGTCTTCATGATCCAAAGTGTCGAACGTGTCTAATGTTAAATTTAAAAATACAAAGATCGAGCCACGATAATTCGCCTTAATTTAAATAAAGCCGCATAAATAAATCCGCATAAATGCGGAATGAGTCCGTTAAGGTGAATTACTCATTAATTACAAATGAAACATTTCATGTTTTCATAAATGAATTTTGAATTAGCATCCACTTCAGGACTTGGACACCTAGAGAGTATTTTGCCTTGACGGATTCACGGACTATCGAATTGTATTTGCGTGATGTTTGATGAAGAAAGCGATTGTATGCTGAAGAAAATTCAAAAGAGAGTCAAAACATTTATGATGAATAAAGAAGACATCACTGAGATATTGGAGTTAAGTCATTATTCTACATTAAGATTACGCACCTCGTCCTACGTTGCCTCTTATTAGCCTTAAATTGTAGAAATAAAAAATAGACCTTCGATTTCCAGATACTTCATTCTTTTTAAAGGTTAAAACGAGATTGTCTTAAAAGCACTAATTACACAGGCTTACGAAATCTGATATTTTTTATTACAAACGTGTAAATAATCATGTCCGATGTAATTTTGCCGCTGAATTTATTATCCAAAATTGCTATCACATTACAATTTTCAGAAAAATGGTAAAAAAGATAAAAAATGATGATAACGTATATAGAGTGTCTCACCATAAAATATTTTCATAATGTATTTATTCTAGAGATAGAGTAAAGTAAAAAATCCTACGAGAGAGAGAGAGAGAGAGAGAGAGAGAGAAAAGAGAGAGAGAAAAATGTCGAGGCTATAAGTTTTTTTAATTATAATCGATCAAAGACAGCCAGTAGTATCGCGGAGTAATTACACGCGCATCGATGTGATATACATGCATAGTTAATATTAAATTTTTTTATTGTTTATTATTAACAGCATCAGCAATTATTGTTATTAGAATTATTAAATCTAAAACAAAAGTTTTACACAGGATGAATAATAATTATAAAATTTAATTTATTGTTTCTGTAACATTTTTCGTGTTTTAAAACAAATAAAATCGTGTAATTATTAATTAATTATCATATAATAGTATATTAATAAATCAAAGAAGTAAGATTAAATTGTTCATAATTTTTTAACAATTTAAATTATACAATATTACTTTTTTTAGGAGTTGAAAATTTGGGAAATAATACATATGAAAAAGAAAAATAATAATTAAACAATTTTCGCACATCTCTCTTTTTAAAATAGCAAAAATAAATATTATTTTCTTGTAAAGCATTAAATTTAAATTTTTATAATTTTTTCTAGTTAGAGTAATGTAGAATAATAAAGTATTTAAGGATAAATTAATTTGTTTATCAGAATTTGTTAATATTAATCTTTTCAATTTTAATACGTTCGCAATGTTATTATCTGATACGAATATTCGAAACATATATAAAAAAAGAAAATATCTTAAAGTTCAAACTTCAAAAAGTATAATTTTTATTTTTATTTTTTGGATTTAATCTAATATTTTGCATTAAGAAAATAAAATTGCATAAGGTAAATAAGATAGAAATTTGGGAAAATATTGCATAAAGTAGAACTTATGAAGATTGTTTGATAATTATTTTCCTTTTTTACTTTTCACGTATCCATTTCCGAAAGTTTCGAACTTCTGAGAGAAGTAAAATTGTATAATTTTAATAAATGGAAATTTATGATTTTAATAGAAATTTAAATTGTTGAAGTAATATGTTGCCGATTTAATCTTATTTTTTTAAGTTATGGTACACGATTATACGATAATTAATTAATAACATAATTTTAGTTGTCTTAAACATAAAAAATGTTGAATAAGCAATAAATTAAACTTTTTTTTTAAGTATAAAACTTGTGTGCTAAATTTAATAATTCCAATAACAATAATTGCTAATGCTAGTAATAATCAGTTGTGCAATAAAAAAATTCAATATTATGTGAATGCAGTATTAGATCGATGCGTATATATATATATATATATATATATATATAAACTATGAGCCTGAGTGCGAACTCTACGCAATAATACTGATTAGCTTTATGATCAGTTTATAATTTAAAAACTATATATTGTCTCATATTAGGATTTTTTACTCCTAGAATATGCTATAAAAATATTGCACAATAAAGTTGTAAGATACATGTTAATACCAAGCGCACGCAATTAGTATCCTCTATCTCAAAAACGAAAAATCAAATCAAAATGAGGTAAAAATGCATGTTAAAGCTAAAAATTGATACTTTTGTGTAATATTAAGAACATTTGTAAAAAAATTTAATGCTAGTGCTACAAAACATCCTGAAAATCCGCATTTTTTATTTCTTACACCACTTTTCTTAAAATTATGACGTAATAATTAACTTTGGAATTCAGCGAGCAAAAATACATTCGATGACTATTTGTACACTTATAATAAACTATAGACTTATGTTATGTAATTTTGAAGTGATGTAAGTAAATATTTTTTGTTTTACACGGTTATTCTCAAAATGATACCAACACATTGACACTCTCGAAATTAAGATCAAAGTTTATTTATATAGAGCACAGAGGGAAAAATTTGCTGTGAATGCTAATCTTACGCTATAACGACAAATTCCATTTGCAAATATAGGAATCGTTTAAAATTATTTGAGATGTAACAAATATTTATTTCTTCTTGTATTCACTAGAAGAATTATTTGCAACAAATCCAAAGTTTTGTCAAATATGCAAATTTGTTTGCTAATAAATATTAAACAAATTTAACAATTAAATTTTAATTCCTTTTGCGTTTGTAGCAAATTTTTTCCCTCTGTGTGTCATATGCACTAAACTCTTGCATCAGCTTCATAAAACATCAGCCAAAAAATTAATCGCTGCATTAATACTGTTCGGAACAGTGTTTTATTGCTATTAACAGAAATTTTAATTTTAAGTATATTAACAATTAATTTTAAAAGTATAAATCTAGGAAAGTTTGTATAAAATTAAATGAAAGATAAATTGTAAAATAAAATGTATTTAAATCAGAAGTTTGATCTTTATTTAATTTAGTTTTTGCAAAAATATGTGCCGTTAGTCGCATACTTAAAAAGTAGTTAATTTTTAAATTAAAAAAAATTAAATCAACGTTTATACTAAGTTGATCTAAATTATTAAAAATTAAGTCAGTACCACATTCCAGATTTTATATCACCTTCTTGAGTGTTTTTTTCATTATTAAGATAATAATGAGAATAAACAGATAATGACAAAAAATGGGGACTTAATGCATCGCGATAATTGTAGAATCATGTTATCTGTTGAAAACAATTTTTATTCCCAGATCATACGCACGTGTGTTTTATCTATAAATCGTAAATAATATCTATAATATATTTACAACATTTCGAACTAGAGCATTCAATTAATCAATGAATTACGTAATCAGAGAAGCATTGCACAAAAAGGGATTTAACTTGGCCGAGGCGAAAATTGAAAGTACAAAAATTTCTACTCAATCGATCGTCCCACTATCGTTTTGAGTTCCTACTCCCGATGTGATTTTTATTTATGGCATTGGATTTTCATTACACACGTTATGACAAACATAAGGGTTAATATTTTAAAAACTTATGTTTATGCGATTATATTTTCGAGGATGTTAAAAAGTATGATAAAGCCATTAGTATTATTGATTCAATTTGATTGATTTTGCCGCTTTACAAAAACATTCTAAGGATATTGAAAAAAAGAATATTGAGTTGCTTTATAGGAAGAAAATAAAAATTTCCAATATCGTCTAATACCGGAGAAAAATATATTTTATTTTGCGATAAAAAAAATTGGAACAGTGGAAAATTTATGCTGAAAAAAAATCACAAAATATCACAAATTAGATTGTTAGACTTATGAAAATCGATTCGAATTATCAAAATTCTGGGACCAAATATAATTAGATTATACAAAATACTGAAATAGTATTCTAGAATTGTTACTTATTTATAAAAACAAACCGAGAATATTTAAACAATCACTTTACTAAAAGAAAATAATAATTCAGATACCATCCAATCTCGGAAAAAAATATCTATTTTATTTTGCAATAGAAAAATTTAATTGAAATAGTAGAAAATTGTTGTGCTAGAGAATTAAGAAATACACAAATAGTTATCATTAGATTATATATTGTTAAATATCGACTTAGATTATCGTTTAATTTCTAAAAATTTTCTTGGAATTATCGAAATCCTGGAAACAAGTAGATTATATGAATAATAATGTACAGGATGTTCCAAAAAGGTCAGAACTTGAATATCTCGGAAAATATAAGTTTTACAGAAAAGTGTTTCAGACAAAAGTTATAGGATTCTATTTAAATACAAGGTCAAACTGATAAGATCAGTAAATATCGTGAAACTTACAACTTTTGTCTGACACTTTTCTATAAAACTTATATTTTTCAAGATATCTCAGAGAGATATCTGTTCTGATCTTTTTGAAACACCCTGTATATAGATTCACACACGCGCGCGCGCGCGCACGCACAGTTACCACCTACTTATAAAAGCATTCTGAGAATATTTGAGTAATTACTTTAGTAAAAGAAAATAAAAATATTAAGATATTACCTCGGTAATCTAAAGACTTAAGATGCTCGTATGGAATACAAGAGATCCGAATTCGATTCCCAGCCGAAGTAATATTTTCCGCAATAAATTTATTTATAGTTTTTTAGTACATTAATATTTTTCTAATAGGATGCTAGATTGAGCTTCAAATTGATAAGCTATTGTATTAAATTGCTTATCAATTTAATTTATGATATTACTATAGTAATTTAATTGCGTTTATTATTTCGGCGCGCAATTCAAATAATTACATATAGTATATAAATAAATTCACATAGAAATTAAATATATAAAAATATTAAAGATCCAACTTTGACCGGTATAAGCTTTTAGTTTATCGATTGTATTCTCACATGTACAGTGATAAGATTAAAATAAGACTAAAATAAGAATCTTGTTATTTAGAAAATAAAAATCCCGACTCCAGATACCAGAGAAAAATATCTGTGTTATTTTGCAATAGAAAAATTCCATTGAATGAGTGAGAAGTTATGCTGGAGAAAATATCAGTTTATATTACTTAGATATAATATGGAATTAATTCGTACTATCAAAAATAACATCACGTTCACAAATAAGACCAGAGATTTCATATTTCTTTTGATCTCTGTTTTCTAGGTTTATCAATCGTTTATCTATGTTCGGCGAATTTTTTCACAAAAATTTTCAATTAAGAACCAGGGAAAAAATCCTGTCGCATGCTGATGACTATGCCACCGCGTCACTCCTTGGCGTGGCGCGACGCAATACGCGGACACGCATGTCTCGCGTGCTCCGCGCGTGAAACCCCTATATGTAGGCGCACCTATCTTTTCACGATACTACTACAATTAAAGTCTTTCTTTACGTGTGCATCATATCGTGGATGCGGCGACACGCGCGTTATACCGTGGTCACAATCGCCGTCGAGGACGCGCGGCGCGACGTACGCCACGCGTGTTTCCACGACGCCACGTCACTTTCGGAGAAGTATGCGTCACGAAACGCACTGACAAAATCCTTTGACTCCGAAAGCAATTTTCTTTGGAGTCGATATGAAATTCAATCGAGTTATTAAAAATACATGCATAGCTTGATATAGGTCGATATTCATAATCGATTCTTCAAGATCATCTTAAGTAATATCTTCATACGCTAATGCGGCCCTCTGATTGGTTCGTAACATCTTGGTTGAACTTAAGACGATCTTGGATAAGAACTACAAAAATACCGGTCATAGATTTATATAAAAAAAATATAATAAAAAATTAGAAGGATTAATACAAATAAATGCATGATCTTATTTTTTACGACGTTATTTTTTATATGGAATGTGATGTTCAAAAACATCCATAAATTATGTGCCTCAGACAGTACATAACGGTTGCTTGGACGTAATCCTTTGACGGATATCAAATGTAATATTCTGTAATAACTATATTACTGTAATTACATACATTTATGTTATAAAATTATATGTTTTATATATATATATATATATATGTATATATTACATGTGCGTACATACAATATATCTCACAATCATACAATATTTATAAAATATTTACAAAGTATTTGTAAATACTTATAAGACTTATTTTAAATATAATAATAATAATAAAGTATATGGGCAATGAGAGCGCACATTAATTGGTACACAAATTCATATAAAATTCATATAAATAAAGATGAAAATAATAGTAACAATTTCCAATGGCTTTGATCTTAACAAGTTATTAAGATTATGATCCTGAACAACATTCAAGAGATTTTAGCCATTTTGGTTATCTTCGATGTTTATGCCGACGATACTGTAACTTTCGAGCCTTATAATCGAAAATTACTTCATGAAAAAATATTTTGTTATAGTGTTTTAGAAAACTTTCGAGGTTTGTGCTTCAAGAATATGTAATGAAAAATGGAGAGTTTAAAAAATTCAAATTAAGCTTGTCCTAACTTTGACAATGCCACTTATGGTAAAATCAATAGTTTCAGCTTATATCTCCTTCGAAATCACAAAACTTTTGTCTGAACATATTTTTTCTTGTATTTTTCATTTTACATATACTTTCATTTTATTACGCATCATTTCGCCCTGCGTGTAATAAATTAAATAAAATATCAAAAGGCTCAATAAAAATAAAATAGGAATATAAAAGTTGTTTAGACCATGAATTCAAACCCAATGATATCGCTGAATACATGTAGTCGACGGAAAGTAAATCCTGCGATTTATGCCAAGTATTCAATTTCGTAAAATATCGCTGAGTGCATGAAGTTAACGGAAAACAGATCCTGAATATACGCCATGATTCGATTACAAAAGGCATTACCAAGTATAAATATATCGCTGATAATGTCATGTTAAGTAAGCCAATTACTGATTAATCTAATGAAAAGTTAATCCGGATATAAGTATAATATTGAATTGTATAAGAATTAAAACGTACAAAAATTTAATTACCAGCAAAAAATATGAAATGTATAAAATTCGGTTATATAAATAAGACAGAGTTCAAAAAAATATATGTATAAAACATAAAATAGGTAAAATAGATAAAGCTGAATTTAATAAATTTAAACTATCTAAAAAATGTTTAGAAACGTAAAGTATTGTAATTTGTAAAAAAGAAAAAAAATCTTAAAAAGCGCAATACGTTTGATAATAAAATTGTAGTATCAGAAATAAAGATGAGCCAAAAAGTAAAGATTATAACATATTTAAATAATAAATAATAAAATTAAGCAAACTTAAGCGATGAGGACATTCTATATTATATTTGTCTATATATATTATATTATATATTGTCAGCCAATAAGTAATGAAAAATGATGACATATGATGATCATAAAAGTATCCCTAAGATGGAAAGTGAAAAGTGAAAATTTTTATGATTGAAATTAATGAAGAAATTTTTCACTTTGCACTTTTCATGTTAGGGATAAAGTTTCATGATTGATACCCTGTACGAAACTAACTAAAGAAACTGTATGGAGAGGATAAAATAGGAAGGAGAAAACTAAGAGGAGGAAAGAGATAATATGATTGGAAGAAAAAATTCGGTAATGCTTCTGAATCATTCTACTTGTTTAAGGCTCCTGACAGTTACGGCGGCCATGTTGGAATCATGTCAGAAGTGAGGAATGATACGTTAATTTATGTTGCATGCCATTTTTAAATAAAAACAATTTCGAAAACGAAATGACGAAATCGCTTTAAAACATTTGTAAAAATCGATGAAAACCGTCCCTTCCTCCCTCGACAGTCAACAAATGGTCGTAAAAGGCAGGTAAAATGAGCTTATATTCGGGCAGAAACACATGACAATCTTACAGCTATTGAAACGAATAAAATATACGCTTTTCCATACAAAATTCCAAGATAACTTTAGTTTTCATCGATAATTACGACTTTGATAAGTATGAGACAAGTCACATTTTCACAATTAAGCGAATAATAATGAAATGGCATGCAACATAAATTACGTCGTCAAAACATCACTTTTCCACGCCTATAAGTTCGGCCATTTATCGTGGCGCTGTAACACACATATAAGCACGAGTCTATGTCCGTGTGCTTGCCGGCGAACGAGACAGCGAACTCCTTCTCACACTAGTCGCTTGTTTCAAGCGACGAAAACGCTTTCTCGGCAATTTCGGCCCGGCGCCAATAAAGGGTGGGGAACATTTTAAATAATATAAGTTTTAATAAATTATAGTAATAGTGTACCCCTCCCATTCCAGAATAGTATAAATCATGTTAAAACGCAACAATTTACGAGATATTTAATTTACGATTTTTTATGCATGTTATATAGTATACCCCTCACAAACTCGAGTAGCAAGAATAGTTCAGTAGAAGTAGAATTTTATCGAAAAAAAATTATAAACCAACATTTTTTTTCACGAAAATCTCAAAAGGCCATCAGAAAAGAAATGCATATATTTGAAACTCGAAACTTAAAGAAAATATGCGAAAAAAAATCGAATAATTGCAAAAAGCAACTATTTGATTATAAAACGAAAGATATTGATTGTGAATGATTGAATGATAAAAAAAAATTCGGTATGAAAAATGTAGAGACTCGAAATATCTATAAAATAAAATGTGGAACATTAAAATTGATCTATTAAGTTATTATAAGTAGAAAAAAATATAAAACGCAGAAAAAGACTTTTTTTTCACTCGCTCTTTGTCCATTAAAATTTAAACGCAAAGCTTTGAAATTCTCATAAAACATAGCCTTCATAATGACGAACAAATCTAGTTCTGAATAAGCCTAAAATGTTCATTAGTTTTCGCAAAAATTTGTTCACTAAAAACCTGTCTGAAAAAAACTTAATTTCTTCATCTTTGAGTAGTCACACAGCAATTTACAAGGATGATTTTTTTTCTTCAAGAGTTGCGCTATTACGCTACACTTAGTAATAAAACGATTTTTTGCAGTTAAATTATTATAAAACGATTTTAAAAAATAACTATCTTTTTATGTATAAAAAATGGAATTTCGTTAATATGATATATCATATCAAATAGCCGTGTGAAGCATTTGACAGCTGACATTTTTCTACGAATTTAAAAAAAAAAAGATTATCCTCTGATTATTAGGCATTTTACAATTTTTTTTCAAAAAATTACTGTGGCTTTAATTTTTAAGATTAAGAGTTCTGGCAATTTGTCTAGGAAGAATTGAATTTGCTGTTAAAAAATTCTCGAATTTTTTGCTGCCGAAAAAGTTTGTTTAAAACTATTGGAAAGTTGAGGAACGCGAGAATGGCAGCGCGCCGGGTGGAGTGGAGAAGATCGGGCCGCTCAGCGATTCGCGTGTATCTGATTTCGTGCATTAAAATTTGCTAAATTTACAATTTCTTAGCAATAAATTGATGTATTAATATGATTTTTTTTTTAAATCTGCGGTAGCTCGACGAGATATAAACAAATAATTTAAGTGTTTCGCAAAGTAATTTTAACCATGAAATTTTTCGTATCTTGAATTTTTATTTTTTCGGTTTATTACTAAAAAATTAAATTTGAGTATGAAGTACACTTCTGATTAACAAATTTAAGTCACATTAGCTATGTTTCTTTATTTAATATGCTGTAAAAAGCATCCAATTGGATAATTAAATTTTACGAAATTATCAGTACAAAATAGTTTTTGTGAATTTTGATTGCAGATGCAAATATGACATATGTAAACATATAATTAATAAATAATTTGCCAAACGTAATTATTGAATATAGTTGCAAAATATATTTTTCGTGTAACATTAATTTACTTTTATATTTGCAAAAGTTAGTGTTATATCCTTAACAGTTACGCTAATATTTATTTATTAGCAAATTATTTATTAATTATTTATTTGTTAATCAGAAATGCTTCATACTCAAACGATTTTTTAATAATAAATCAAAAAAATAAAAATTCAAAATACGAAAAATTAAAAATAAAAACGCACGAAACAGCTATTTGATATGATGCATATTAACGGAATTATTCCATTTTTTTATAAAAAAAGATACCCTCTTTTTAAAGTCGTTTTATAATAATTTAACTGCAAAAAATCGTTTTGATACTAAGTGTACATGATAATGCAACTCTTGAAGAAGAAAAAGCAGCCCTGTAAATTGCTATGCGACTGCTTAAAGATGAAGAAATTAAGTTTTTCGCAGACAGATTTTTAATGAACAAATAGTTTTTTGCAAAATTATTGAACATCTCAGGCTTGTTCAGGGTTAGATTTGTTTATCATTACGAGAGCTACATTTTACGAGAATTTCAAAGCTTGCGTTTAAATCTCAATGAACAAAGTACAAGTAAAAAAAGGTCTTTTTTGGTGTTTTTTATTTGTTTTTTTACTTAACTGACAGATCTATTTTAATGTTCCACGTCTCATTTTGTAGGTATTTCGAATATTTACATTTTCCATACCGAACTTCTTTTCATACAATCATTCATCAATACTTTTCGTTTTATAAGTGAAAAACGTACTTTTTGCAATGATTTTTTTTCACATATTTTCTTCACAAATTTCGAGTTTCAAACATACGCATTTCTTTTCTGATGACCTTTCGAGATTTTCGTGAAGAGAAATGCTGCTTTATAATTTCTTTTTTTTTTTTTTTTTGATAAAATTCTACTTCTACTGAACTATTCTTGCTACTCGAGTTTATGAAGGAGGGGTATACTATATAACATGAAAAATCGTAAACAATTAAATATCTCGTAAACTGTTGCATTTTAACATGATATATATTATTCTGGATTAATGGGAGGAATACACTATTACTACAATTTATTAAAACTTACATGTTATTTAGAATGCCTCTCGCTCCTTATTATGCCAAGCAGCCGAGATTGCCGAGAAAGCATTTTCAATCGCTTGAAACAGTATGAGAAAGAGCTCGCTGTCTCGTTCACTCTTGACACTACGTAGGCAAACATATAGACATCGTGTATGACTACCGGTTTTGTCAGATCGCCGTCTGATTGTGTGTCGCCATCGTCAACGCAGAATTCTTCGTTGAATAATTAGGAACCTTAAGTCCTGTTTTTGTCTCTTAACCATTTCAGAAATTAAATGTTTATTATAGGAAGGATTCACTATCTAAAATTGTAACATTGTTCCAATCGAAATTATGGTTACATATAGTTTTATGATCTATAATAACTAAAGGAAATACTGATTTTTTTCCTTATGTCCATATGTTCTTGTCTAATTAAAATCTAATTTGTAGTCTCCTTCTTGTCAACATAACTAATAATCCCCCACAGAATATTTTATAAATAACCCTGATGGGGGAAAGAATCCAGCAAGTTTTTTCTCTTTTAATGTAATTTTTCAAAATATTCGGAATTGAATAACATAGCTTGCAATCAAGTTTGAAGCTATGGATAATAAACTTTCAGAGACACGTTTAACATAAGATACAGTAAAATATGTTTGCATGGCCTTGATTTTTTTATTTAAATTAATGTCTATATAATTAATAGTTATCTAATGTATATTATTATTATTATTGTAAATATGAAAATTTAATCTTTTTTGTATCGTCGAAAAAATAAAATTCAAAGAGTATCCGTTATCTAAAAAATTAATAGCTTGGGTCAAATTCTTATGTTAAAATCGTGAATAGGGCACTAGTATATATGGTAATTCTATGGTAGTTCTATCAACAATTATAACATTCTTTTTGTGACAAGTCAGATGAGAATAAAAATTGAGGAATCTCCTCGAGAAAATTAGCTTATGATATTTATCAAAAATAATTCTGTTTTCATCAATAATGTTGTATCTAAGAAATTTAATCTTCCATTAGTACCTATTTCCATGTGAACTAAAGTCTAGTGGATAATGAATTGAAAATATTTTCCAACAATAAGATTGAAAACAAGACCATTTTTTTATGTTAAATACATTATTTTAAATACGAAGCGCCACTATAGTCTGAATGTTAAGATGTTGAATTATTATATTCATACAAATGAATTAATTTCAGAAATGATAATGCCAATGTTGTCGGACTTTCAACGCAATCAATTTAAAATATTAATAATCCTCCAAAATTTCTCAAATTTAAAAAACTCTAATAAATTTATTGTGAAAACTCTAAAAAATTATTGCGAAAAATATTGCCTCGTAAGAGAGAGAGAGAGAGAGAGAGAGAGAGAGAGAGAGAGAAAGAGAGAGAGAGAGAATTTAATTATCATCTAATGAAAAGTTGATCCCACAAATCATCTTTTGATTACACGGTTAAATTTTACTTCACGATCTCTTTTCTAATTCTTACCATTTCTTCATTAAGATGATTTCACAAAGAATGATTGCGATTCGAGATGTTTCATTTATTCATTTCAATATTCTTGTTTTGATTACAGTATCACTATGTCGCGCAGTATGTTGAAAGATTCGCCAAATGCGGCGTTAGATAAAACTCTATTGCAAAAATATCTTGATCTACCCCAACCGGAAAATGCGATCCAGGCAAAATATATCTGGATCGACGGTACTGGCGAAGGATTACGTAGCAAGACCAGGACTCTAAATTTTGTGCCGAAACATCCATCCGGTAAGTGCACAATATGTGTATTAATAATCTGATGATCTAATATTGTCTATGTCGTATTCGAATTAATATTATTTTAAATATCTAGTTATTTTTGTAATGCAATTATATTTCGAAATTATATTTCTTTTTTGCAATTATATTTCGAAATATTGAGAGTACAAATTAGTTCGGTCCGTTCAAAAATGCATTTATTTCAAAACAAAATGAATGAACAGATCAATTAAAGTATTGTCCATTGCTGCCTACTACTTTTTCCCATCTCTCAGGCAATTTTCGAATTCCATCTCGAAAAAATGACTCG
>Ga0157364_1004102_pt1 | contig 14433 bp, 7 predicted proteins | sample AttsexASBM2_FD_111476 | JGI IMG/M metagenome (GOLD analysis project Ga0157364, IMG submission 111476) | Fungus gardens microbial communities from leaf cutter ant in Ribeirão Preto, State of São Paulo, Brazil - Atta sexdens ASBM2 | ecosystem: Host-associated > Fungi > Mycelium > Unclassified ... | reverse complement strand
TTTCCTCTCTGTATGCTTCTATATATATATGTGTGTGTGTGTGTGTGTGTGTGTGTGTGTGTGTGTGTGTGTATATATATATATATATATATATATATATATATATATATATATATATATAGGATATTTCATTTTAATTGATATCCTAGAATATCCAGATAATTTCGAGAAGGTGACACAGGATTGAAAAAGATTTCAGACAAAAGCGATTATGCGACTTCGAAGGGGATATAAGGTACCAATCACACATCGATTTGACTTTGGATGACATTGTCAAGATCACTTCGAAATTTTTAAATGGAATTCCCCATTTTTTATCGCATACTTTCATAATTAATTATCATTCGTAGCTTACTTCAAGAACTTTTCAAAACACGATAATAAAATATTTTTTCATTAAGTACTTTTCAAGTTACAATGTTTAAAAGTTACATTACTGCTGACATTAGCATTATCCAAGATGTCCGACCGACGTGACGGCTAAAAATGTTTACGACTCTTAAATATTCATCACAACTCACTTCGTACTATTTGTTAAATAATCAAAATTTATCACTTTTTTTTTCATTTATCAGCTGTGGTAATCGTTAATAGGATAGGATTAAGAAATTTACGCGGACGGATCTTTCATCCCTCTTTTATAAAAATTAAGTTTGTTGTTTACCCATCGTTATCCCAGTGTTGATGAAGACGTTGCCTATCAAGCCTAGCGCGCGTGTGACGCCTATTTTAATGCCTCGCTACTGTAAGTCGTGCGTTCCTATAAAAAGCGGCGGTGATTATATCGACATTTAAACGATAAGGAATACCCAGCGCAAAGTCGTACCTACATAACGACTAAACCTAATAAAACACGCTCTTCGATGTCATAAAATGTGTCTGCAACGATTATTAACCGAGTCATTAAAAAAAAAAAAAAGAAATGTCGGTGACATGGGTGAGAAGTGGTGACTCGCAAATTTATCAGATTGTTCGTTCGGGGAAGTTTCAGAGAGACGAGGATCGCGTCGAGTCTTCCATCGAACATTGTCAATCTGCGGCGCAGCGGTATTAAAGAGCGTAACGTCGCGACGACGACAACCTCCACGGCGAATATCAAGAGAAGTCCGGCGATGAAGCAGGAACCGAAGAACGAAGAAGACAGTTATTTCGACGAATCAAGCATGCCGGCTGCGTCAACGACACCACCACCGCCGCCGACGACATTGCCGCCGACGGCATTGCCGCCGACGTCGTCCTCGTCATCATCGTCTGGCTGGCATGGAAGCGTCACGCACCGCGTGCGTTCCCACGCGCGTAGCCTACGTGCCATGGCGAATCCCAGTGCGGTCTGGGCACACTTCGATCTATGCACTGACGATCCGTTGCGCGCCCAGTGCCGCATCTGCGGGGCGGTTGTCGTTCGAGGCGGTGCGAATCCGCGTCAGTGCGGAACGACAAATCTGCACCGGCATCTCAGGGTACATCACGGGGGCAGACTGATCGGCAGACGTTATCATGGTAAATATAAAATATCATTAGTGTATTTTCTAAATTTCTTCAAGTTTAAGTTCAGTTTTTTCATTGAGGTGTAACACAGGCCACAAGCCTAAGAAAACGGAGAAGACTTTTGCAATCTAATTAAAAAAATTGTAATCTTGAAAAATATGAATTATTAATTTAAATTAATAAAAAAATTAATAATTAATTAAAATAGCATTTTTCCAGAGTCGGGTAATAACTAGTTAAAACGTTAAAAGTTAAAAAAAAATTAAAAAGTTAATAACTTTTAACTTTAAGTTAAAAGTTATTAACCTAACTCAGTTAATTTTAAATGCACTAAATTTTAACTTAACTAAGTTACTTTGAAACGTTAACTTTTTAATTTTTTTTTAAATTAAAAAATTTTTTTATCTCTTAAATATCTTAGAAAAATAAAAAGATATAATAAGAACGTATATTCGTAATCTGTACATATTTTAAGAGATCCATCTTAATTTCTTAAGATGCTAATACAGTCCTCTGATTGGTTTATGCGGTTATGCCTAATGCCATAAGCAGTCTAGATCTACAATAGATGTTTTAAGCTTTAAGTCATAAAAAATAGATCAACTACAATCAAATATTCTTCTTGCATTCGATTGTAATTGGTCAATTTCTTATGGCTTAAGACTTATTAAAAAATAATCACTGATCTTGTATCTTCTCTATGTGCTGGCTGTTTTTTTAATGTTATAAGTATATAACACATAATGATATAACTTATATAGTTATATCGTTATGTGTTATATATTTATATGAATAAAAAAATTAAAAATTTAATTTACTTAATAATTTATATTGTAGTTATTTAATCTCATTTTAAGAAAAATTGCGACATTTTGATCTAAAAAATAATTTTTTCAAAATTAACTTTTTTTTTAATTTAAGTTAATTCAAGATTGACTTAACTTACGTTAAATTAATTTTTTATTCCTTCAACTTTTAACTTTATTAATTTTGTAAGGCCATTAACTTTAACTTGATTCAGTTAAAAAAAAACATTAACTTATCAACCCTGCATTTTTTATACAGAACAAATAATTGATGTCTTCTCGCTTAAAATTAGTTTCCTTCGATCGAATACATTGTATCTAATAGTGATCTATTTCAATTTATTATTTTAAATTTATTTAAATACACGTGTTACGTGTAATTAATATTTATATGTTTTAATCCGTGTAATTTTTAATACACGAATGTCGAAAAATACATGTTGAAATGCATATCTGTGTATTTCAATACAAGATTATATATGTGATTATTTGAATTATACGAGTACACATGTAACGTATTCATATTTTATTTCGTGTGATTATTAATGTATAACAAGATATCCGCATATTAAATACATTTACGGCGTAACTAGACTAGTTATCCAAATTGTTGTTATAACAAATGAGCGAAATATTAAAATTTTTTTAATTTTTTTGCTTATGATACATTTTTTTTTCAATTAGTCAAATATGTATTTACAATTTAATATTGTATAATAAAAGATTATTATATGCAATAAATGCAACTATAAAATGTTTATTTTCTCATTTTTATTTCTTAATAAATTTATCTCTCTCTCTTTCTTTCACAATTAATATTTTATATTTTATATTTATTTATAATAAACGATTTATTAGAACTTACTTATAATGTGAATACAGGCAAGAAACAAAACTTATGACAGTCGAATCTTAAGTGCTCTAAATAATTTCGTGTGAATATTTCATTTGTATATCATATTTTGTAATTTCTTGAATTGCGTGCACGAATTGACTTTTTGAACTTAGAAATGCAAACTGATTGAAGTTAGTAGAAATTAGTAGAAATGGGCATTAATTTTAAACTTTCGTATAACTTCTAATTCTAATGGAAATGAAATTTTAATTAAATTCAAGTTTTTCAACTTTTAATAAAATGATTTTGATTAAACGATTTTTCTAATTACATAATTCTTCAAGTAAAGAATTAGAATTACAGAATTCAACATTTATAATCAGAATTTAAATCTAAATTAATTACCATCGCTATTTAAATTGCTCTTGACATTCTTTTCGCAGCATTCTTTCGACTTACAACATATACCATATAAAAAATTTATTTTTTTGTCTTAGTTTTACAATCAACGTCCCAAGGCAGTACAAGTTCGAAAGCAATAAGGATTGCAACGCAATCCTTAGTGAGACCTCATATTCGTAACATCGCACCAGCGCCACTACCTCAGCAACAGCAGTCACAGCAACAGCAGCAACAACGGCAACCAAAGACTCTCGTATTAAAAACTATTCCGTTGAAAGTGAAACAAGTTGCACCTACAACTATTAAAATGCCATCGCGACAAACTAATCAAGGATCCCACAATGTTGTGCATCAGCAACCTACAGAAGTACAGAGATTCATTGCGAATGTTATATCTGTTATAAGATAAAAGTATAATTCGATACAGAGATTTCTATTAAACTCATCTTTTTCTCCATGTTCCAGGTTTGCCTAAGGTGGAACAGTTACCATAGTAATATGCAGAATAGCTTCCCGTCATTACTGGACACAGAACAGTTCGTCGATGTGACCCTGGCGTGTGAAGGGCGATCTCTGAAATGTCATAAAATGATTTTATCTTCCTGCAGCGACTACCTGGCAGATTTGTTACGGGAGAATCCGTGTCAACATCCTATTATTCTAATGAAGGATTTGAAATTTTGGGAGGTGGAGGCATTGGTTAAATTCATGTACCGTGGAGAAGTCAATATCGCTCACGATAAATTGCCGCAACTATTGAATGCTGCTGAAGCGTTACAGGTGAAGGGATTAGCCGGTCCGAGTCCCTCATCTCAAGTAAGTCAGACATCAAATTTATTATATAATTACATTAGTCAATGTCTATGGAAAATTTTAATTTATTTATATTCTTTTATATCGACAGAACACAAAATCACCGTTACTTATACCTCAAACAAAGCCATTGTCGTCTCAATATGTAGTTCCTAGAAGTACCACCGAATCCAAAGAGAATAAAACATCACCTTCAAGAGTGTCTATGTCTTCTAGTCCTAAGCGTGCGCAAAAGCGACAACAGTCCGAATCTATAGAGTCAAGACCTTTTACCAAAATACGTCTGCAGCGACCCATCACGCCAACGTCTCCATGTGCGACTGTAAAACTGGAGCCTTTAGATATACCTCTTAGCCCGACGGAGATATTCTCAGAGAATAACGAAGTCACAGCTTCTTCAGATTTTGAAAAACTTATGAGTTTACACGAGGAAGATGATTCAGGTGGCGAGGAAATTAACGATGGAGACGAGAGACTACATTTTTGTGAACTGCCAGCTCCGCCAGATTTAAACGATAATGAAGACCAAATGGAGTTTGTACCTACAGATTTTCTAGAGCAACAGCAAGACATTGTCGAAGAAGAATTAAGTTGTAATAAAGATAATAATAAAAAAGAATCTCTTGATTATGCTTCCGCTGACGTTGGCGAGGACAACGAAATCGAGCATAATGAAAAACAGCCCTTGAGGGAAAAGAAAGTGACATAGTAAAATAAGATATAGAGATATCTTATAATCTATGTAATAATTGGATTATCCTACAAATTTCAATGAAAACTAATGTAAGAATATCTGCAATTTGTTTTTTTAAAACTCAAGCGAAAAAATGCATTATAACAATAAACTGAATCAGAGTCATCATATGAGAACCAAGAACCAAAACAAAACAGATTGTTATTTTTGGAATCTATTAAGAATACTTTAGAAAATTTACCTTTAATTTTGCTGTTGTAATCATGAGATCTTTAATCGAAGATTAAATCTTACTATAGAGTTTGGAGAATTTCAAAGAAGGTACAACACATTAGATATTTCCGCTAGTCAAACGCGTATTTTTTCTCGCAATGTGTATATTTATTTAAATATCTACATGTATTAACTTCATATATACAAACGATACAAGCATCTGCTATAGATTGCGCATTTATTTTTAAAAGAGTAATATAATGTCCGCTTATAACGAATTTGGTTGTCTTGTCAGCGGACATGGATCTTATGTTGTGAAAATCTGAATTTTTAAACTTTAGACTTGTGTTATATAACTTATCTTGTCTGATGAAAATGATAATGTATTATGTATCGATTCGTTGCGAATTATAATTATTTATATATTGGATATATAAATTGTCATTGACGATATTCGCATTGTACGCGACTGAATTATAGATGTAAATTGTAATGAATGATGATACATCTTACAAATAAATGGCTATTACGTACAGTTTTGAATGTACTAAAATTTTTATTATACGTACAGAAGCTGTCTTGATAAAGAGATGCAGGATTTTACGCGAGAAAAATGAGTCTTTATACGAGTGTAAATAAAAATGTAAGCTTTTTTTGTTTGCGTTGATGCGTTGAAAGATATAAATTTGACATCTTTGATATTCAACTTAAAAAAATAAAACCCTAATTGAAAAGAAAATCTGGAAGATCAAATTCCCAAATTAAAATTTCTATAAACATACGCTTTTCTTTGAACATAAGTTTTCAGGATAAAATGTTAGAATATTTTGGTTATCACAAATTTTAATAAAAATGTAACTTAATTAATATGTTTTCACGTAAAAATAAAGATTTTACAAAAAAAAAACGTCCCTCTGTCTTGAAAATTGAGATATTAATCGTTAAAATTGATAACTGATAATTTTTTAGAATGTTCCCTTCAATTTGGATGACTAGGCTTATTCGGCGCATTTTTGCAGAAAATGAAAAGATCTGGTAGAAAAAAATGTCGCTCTTTCCCGCGAAGCGAGATATTAATTAAAATTAAAAATTCACTACTATTGAACTTATTATATTAAGTTATACTATTGAATTATAAATCGTTAGGAATTATAATTATAATCATTAGGAATCGTTCTTACTTATCGTAAACTTGAATCTACAATAGGTATTTAAACCTTAAGGCCCTTAAGGTATCTTTTTAACCGACGCTTGAGTTCATTTTTAGTGGCAAAATAAGTCACGTGATCAAAATTGACGAATACCAAGCGCCAATTTTAATCAAGTGACCTATTTTGACGCTGAAAATGACCGTCAAGCGTCAGTATGAAAAAACAGCCTCACAATAATCGTAAACATAACGCAGAATTTCGACCAATCGCGTTGCTCGATTCGGCATCCAAAAATAAACCAATTAAAGTCCTCCGTTTTCTTCCTTTCCATGAAATAAAAAACTCTTGAATTTCTTATGCTTTATGTATTATGCGTTATGCAAGAGTCTGTGCTTCCCGTTTAAAACCTATTCCACACAAACTTGCATAGCCGCATAATCACATGCGTAAAGAAAATAATCCAATCACATTTCTGTCATAAAGACAAACGTAAAATACGATTAGATGATATTTTTTATGCATATGTTTATGCGACTGCAAGTTTGTGTGAAATGACCTTAATGGCCATAGCACAGACACTTGCATAACGCATAATGCATAGTACATAAAGGAATCGACCAATCGAAATTCTTCTTTTCCATGGAATGGGAAGAAAGGAATTCTGATTGATTTATTCTTTCATGTATTATGCGTTATGCAAAAGTCTGTGCTGCGGCCAATCGAGTAATGTCGATTGGTCGAAAACCTTAGGGACTCCGCACAATAAAAGGAACAAGGAACAGAGAACAGAGAATTTCAATCTATCAGAAATCATGTATTGTGGAATATATAGTTTCTGATAGATTAAAATTCTTATTCTCTGTTCTCTATTTCCTTTTATTGTGCGGAGCCTCTTACTGTTACTGATCTAGTTTTCATCGAGGAAATAGGATCAGAGTATAAGAACCAACCAATTACAATCGAGTATTCTCCTGTTACAGTCGAACGACAGGGGAATGCTCGACTGTAATTGGTTCTTACATTCTGATCCGGATTAAATTCTTGGTAGAAACTAGACCACTGTTACGGAAAGTGTGTATGACTAGCTTAAGTCGACCCAACGATTATTTTGCCGCGCGGCAGAAATATTATATTATTTCTATAAGTTTTGCAAGACATTATTTAGGGTCTGAGCGCAAGAATTGTCATAACACTTACTTAGACTTAAATTGTAGACATAAGTAACGCACAAGCTTTCACGTATGACATAAAATTTATTACTGTCTCCAAGAGACCGCAATAAATCGTACGTCATATGCCGACGGTCTTGAAAGACTCAATTATGAATACCGGCCATAGTCGAATCTTATTTCAAGACCGTTTTAAGTAATGTCTTAAGACGCTAATGCAATCCTCTGATTGGTTCGTGACTTCTTAAAATTATATTTAAGACGGTCTCGAATGTAAAAATCTGACTATGGCCGGTATTCATAGGCCGGTATTCATAGTCAGATCTTATATTCAAGAATATAAGACCGTCTACATTAACATTTTAAGACATTATTTAGGGTCTGAACACAAAAATTCATAAAACTTATTTAGACTTAAATGTCATAAAACTTATTTAGACTTAAATTGTAGAGTGTATGTAAGTAACGCACAAGCATTGGCGTATGACGTAAGATTTATTGCCGTCTTTTGGAGACACGGAAACCGACTTAAGTAATGTCTTAAGACGCTAATGCAACCTTCTGATTGGTTCGTGACTTCTTAAGACTGTACTTAAAACGGTCTTGAATATAAAATCTGACTATAAATATCGGCCTATGAATACCGACCATAGAATTATTGATTAGTGCGGACAACTTCCGCCGCGCGGCAAGCTTTGTCGTGTTCTGTGTACAGGAGCCATAAGAATTAGCCAATCACAGTAAAGGATTTTCAAAAACTTACAGCTCTGATTAGAGAGAAAGCATAATTTATATTTTAAGGTATCTTTAAATATGTATATACATATGTATACAACATAAACACAATCTGCATGAGTTGTGGAAGATTTTTTCAGCTTCAAAAATTTTAACTCTACAGATATTTTAACTCTACAGACTTACTGCACATGCGCAGACCAACGTTCTTTCTCTTTTCTCTCTCTCTCTCTCTCTCTCTCTCTCTCTCTTTCTCTCTCTCTCTCAACATCCGCTTTCATAACAACATAGCAGAGCCAATCACGGAATAGTCAGCGTTGTCTGATCTTGAGGATCTTTACTCCTCTCTACGCGTCCACCCCTCCCCTCGTCAAACTGTCAAATCGACTAGCGTTGTTTGTATACGAAATTTATCTTCGCTGTTTGGCGTTGCAGGCAAACTCGAGTATCCCGATTGAGGTAGCCTGGTTTCAGGGTCAGGTTCGTACCGGCGCGTTTTCTGCCAAGTTTTTCGTCTTGCGAGCGAGCAACGACCGGCGCGGTTTGTGCCAGTGATCCACCGTTCTGTCATGGCCAAGCAATCGCGATTATCGCTTTCCCTAATATCCTTTCCGTTTATCTATCCTTTTTATCTATTTACCTACCGACTTATTCACCCCATCTTATATGCGACGCAAATATTCCGCGTGATCAATCACAATCAATGCTTCTGTCTCACTTCTCGAGGGACCGTCGTTGGAGCATCTCGCGCGTAAGGGCGCTTGAGGGCTGACCGCTGACGAATTAGAGACCTGCTGCCCTCTCGTCTCCCTTAACCTATATTATAAAGGATCAATGAACGTTGTCGCACGTACGCGCGAGGAACATTTTTCGTCGCATCGCCAGTCAGAATCAGACCGCGACCAACCGCGACTCCGCGAGAGCATTTGAGAACGGCCTCGCTCGCGGAGGTTGGGAACTCGCGGAAGTGTTTGGTCGGGTGTGTTTGCTTTTATGTCGTACGGATCCGAACATCGTTGATATTTGATCGAATATTTTTAGCCTTACCGAAGGATACGTATATTAACGGGTTTGACGATTGCAGGATGAGCCGGACGATGGATGAGAAGGAGGAACTGGTAAAGAAGGCCTTATTTAGTTTTGTTAGGAAGCAGGTACCCACCGCTCAATTGAGGTATAGATCCTTCTTTTTCATCTCTATAATTATTTTCATTAATCTGATTTAATCAGGTTGTTTTCCTTTTAACAGTTGATACAAATATTATTCAAGGCTTTCGTTTCATGCATGATGTATCATTTATCCTTGTTATTTATCGAACAAGGAATGATGCATCATATGTAAAACAGAACGTAGCTCTAGCTTTTAACATTCAATGAATCACTGTGTCTCGTAAAAGGAAAACAGTCATAATTACATTTGTAATACAATAACATTCTATGTAATAATAATTATTGTTTTTATTACACCGGATTTGAATAAACCACCACTGCTTTGTAAATGTCTATGTAATTTTGATTTTCTCCAATAAATTTTTTATTATGATGGAAACATTAATAGATATTCTCTTGTTTTAGTTTAATAGATGACATTGTGCTCAGTTATGTAGTGAGTATGGTAGAAGAAAGTGCATTGGAAGAAAATTTAGATGTGGATGGACTATGCGAAATGGTATCTGCCTGCCTTCCTGAGTTTTCTACTATCGAGAAAGAGGCTGTGTCGAAATGGTTGCTCGATGTAGAAAGTAAGTTGAAGCAGGAGAGTAAGGAGAATGAAAATTGCCAGTCCCATAGTGATCCACTGAATCACATCAGTCTGGCTGCTTTACTGCCGGCCGGTACACAAAGAATGCGAGTCCATCATCTCTCGGAAACGAGTGACGCTGGAAGCGATTCTAGTGGAGAATACTTTTCAGAAGTAAGAGAAACACCGGACGTGGACATGTACGAGATGTGTTTTCGAGCATCTATTATAACTTTTTTTAGGAATCTTCTTGGCATCAGGTGGCTCTACTGCAAGAGATGTTTCCGGCGGCAAGTCCTGCCGAAGCGAGGCATTGTTTAGCAGTGGCTGGAGGTGATATAGCGAAAGCCGCGCAACTCGCATTACATCGTCAGGAAGCGGGTCAAAGCATCGTGAGCAATCTCACGTTTCTAACGGTGAGATTTCGTAGCGACGTTGCTTAATTATATAAAAGCGATATGATTTAAATGGCGGATTAAAAATTATTTGTTTCAGCCCAACGGTCGTAATAAGGCAAGATTGAACGATGAGGAGTTGAAGTCTCGTATCATCGCACGATATAGTTATGTTGATAGGGATGACGATTGTCGCGAACACCGTCCAGTCGCGCCGAAAACAGAGCCTAAGAAGTTGGTACGGTATCTTGACAATAAGATCGTAAGTGTAAAGGGTGAACGTTATACGGAAGTACGAAGGGGTGGCGAGGATGAGGATAACGAAGGTGGTAGGAAAAGAGGCCATTGCCGCCCGTAACCAGTCCCTTTGCCTCCACCCCCTGATCCACCCCCTTGGAGGCATCTAAGAGATTTTCGATTAAATCTTTAACTTAGATCATTTCCATCTTATCCGTATATAAAAGTATAGACAAAATATTGAATTTAAAAACGTTTACATTTCTGTTGACGTTTCATTTTCATATGCATCCTGCACAACTCTCTTTCGTGTAACATTAATTTATCATATTACATAGCAATAGTCAATTTTTTACTCGTTTGAATTTATTCACAAAGATAATCTTTAATATTTTATTTCGTAATGCAAATTATATCTTTATTGAGCGTGCAATGGCCGTTTTAAGCAAATATTCGTATTTATAGTTTAAATATATGAAGTTATACAAATACGTTAGTGAGACACCTATTAACATCAAGATATATTTACTAAAGACTTATGAGGAAGAACTTATTTTGTGTATGATAAATTAATTACAATCAATTATTTAACGTTAAGACGTTTTACGGCTTCCACAATCAAATATTCTTTTAAGCCTTATCAACACACACAATGCTAGAAATCAGCACGAGAAAGAATTAACAAATCACATTTGAACAGTACAGTCACATAACTGCGATTGATCAATTCTTTCTCCATTCGAGATCTTGGATCGATTTCTAGCATCTTGGACATAAGAATTTGTCCGACTCGTTAGTAATTTTACATAGTAAGATAGGATTATAAAAGAGATACATATATTTGATTTAGATGATTATTTGTGAATTGTTATGTAAAAAAATACATAAATGTTTTATTATTTAAATAAGCTGGCTATTGTAAACTCGGCATTTGACTTAATATTCATTCCTCTTATTTTATTCTGATAATAGTTCTGTTATATTTTTCAAGTTTATTTATTTTATATAGATATAAGAATACTTTTTTTATATAGAATGATTCTTCAGAAACAGGATCTGAATATCTTGATCAAAGATTTAATTTTTCTTCTCGTAATTGCCATACAAGTTGTATATAGTAATTTTGTGTATTTACTTGTATTTACTTGTATTAAATATTAAGAATAGTCCTGTCTAATCATGTTTTACTTATTTTCCGAATTTTTTCAAATCTATGTATCATATATTTTATATGTATTTAATTGCCTCTGTTTCTGATGGAACACTGTATATAAATAGCGCTAAATAGAATTATTTAATTGCATTATTACTTTGTAAGTGTGCGAAGAATTTTTAATATTTCATTGTATACTTTTAATGTTGCGATTACTTTATTTGTTATACAAATCATGTGAAAAACGTTGTTTTTTTCTTACATTTACATTAAAAGTAGATGAGCGTGAACGAGAAGTGATTTATGAAAATATACCTGAAATGTATTTAATCAAATAGCAACATTGTCATGTAGTAAACTGAATCCTTTTTCAACTGCACTATAGGAAAATGTACTATATATATTAGACGATAAAGCAAGAATTTTTATCCGCACGTTTATTCAAGTGTCCAGAAATAATTGTTTGACAATTTAAGAGTCAATATTATCTTAGTGACATAAGAACAGATTGCTGCGAACGCGCGAAAATGTACGTGTAATTATCGTTTATCGAATAATCAAAATCGGGGAAGGATATAAATTGTAAAAATTATTTGATAGGTGCATCTATAGCACCACGTATCTGTCAAATGAAAGCATTGATATTGTTAAACACAATTACAAAATATTGTAGATTTTAAATAATATATTGTAGTATACGTACTTAGATGAACACACGAAAATATTCGCTAGAAAATATTCATTCTCTAGGGATAAAAAGTCTGCTTGAAAGCCGCCATACAATTTGCCAGTATTATTATCCTATTATTGTTGCTGTCGCAGACTTTGAAATGTAGCGCAAATATAATCATTGAAGCGTTAGGAAGTCATGTATAGAATATAAACTCTAGACTTATTTCAGAATTCGTTATCTTGATAATGTTCGCATAGATATACGAAAATTGTGATTGTTTCCGAACGTTGTAACTGCGAAACACAGTAGTTTAAATTTAAATCAAATGTTTATTTGTTCTGTATTGAATTTTTTTAGCTTTAATATTACAAACATCTTTTATGATTCAAGGAAGCGATTTATATTATATTTGCTTGTCAACATTGCAGGGAAACGTAAAAGTAATTTGTAAAATTATTTACTTCACAGATTATCAGTTCGATAATTTCTAATTCTTCTTTTATCTTTAATTACTGTTCTGCGTAATTGATCTTTTCAATGATAGTTGAACTTCGTAAATATATGAATGTAATGCAATACATGTCTTAAAATGAGCGGATTCTTGCCATAGATAATTATAAATATATACGAACATGCTATTATTAAATTGTGTATTCATCGTGGATACATATTTGCTGAAAACTAAATGTATTTCATCGCCAATTAAATCTGAATTATACCGATACTATCAATAGATTTTGAGAATGATTGTTAAAAAGAAAAAAAATTGCTAAAGGAATACAGTGAAAAAAAAAATAGAAATGATAAAATGAATTACTTTAGTTTTAAGTAAATTTTCCACGAGTCCTACGTTGCATATAAGCACTGTGACTATTAATTTTTAACTCGTTATAGATGTGAACTTTTCAAGTTGTGTGAAAGTAAGATGTAATGATTGTAATTATAATATATTATACTTGCCTTTTAATATACTCTAATCACATGTCTAGATCACAATTAAAAATGTTAACACAACATGAATTCTTTCTCTTTGACAATTGATTGCCAGCGATTATATGTAAAGATTATATGTAATTTTTGAGACTATTTGTATTTTTATGACTTTCTGGATCGAAAGAAAAATAGCGATTGTGACGATTATATAAAAGTATGAAATTAGAAAATTATATTCTGCAGTATAGAATTTTGAGGCTTTTAGTACGGTTTAACAAAAAAATCAATGTCAAAATGTTTTTTTTTTAAGTTGTATGTACAGTCACACAATGCACATCATATCTTTCAATCTTTTGCATTGTATGCAAAGAAATTTTACATTCGAAATTTAATTTTCATATATTGGATTCATTATTTTTTCGCGTAATTTGTTAGTTAACGAAAACAATATAAATATTTATCTAATATCAATACCTATTTTAAAGACTTAAATAACTATGTGGCGTTCACATTTTTTTCATTTAATAATAAATTCGACCATCATAAATGTTTCTATTTTTCAGTGCATATTCTTCACAGAACATTCTGATATTTGCGATTAAACATTGAAGCATTACGCTTATAATTACTAGGCTTTCATATATAATAAGTATAATATAGTTTCGACAAGTATTGATCAATATTTGATGTATAAAATTTGAACATTGTATTTTCTTTCAGGCAATTGTGGAAAGTAATCAAATTACGACGATCAATAAATCTCATAAATATCGAAGTATAACATTTTATATATATATATATATACACACACACGCACACGCATATATATATATATATATATATATATATATACATCCATCCACCCACCCCCCCCATACACACCCACACACACACATATATATATATATATATATATATATATATATATATATATATGATAGATAAAATAAAACATCCTTCATCCGTAAATAAAATTTATTTATTATCTATTTTCT
>Ga0157364_1004101_pt1 | contig 14433 bp, 9 predicted proteins | sample AttsexASBM2_FD_111476 | JGI IMG/M metagenome (GOLD analysis project Ga0157364, IMG submission 111476) | Fungus gardens microbial communities from leaf cutter ant in Ribeirão Preto, State of São Paulo, Brazil - Atta sexdens ASBM2 | ecosystem: Host-associated > Fungi > Mycelium > Unclassified ... | reverse complement strand
TCTGTAAATGCATCTGTTAACGCAATGCTATTAATTTTAAACGCACAACAAAATTCTATCAATATTTAAAAACGCTTTTGCATGGGAATTATTCCTTTATGCCACCATGAAGTTGTAGAATGTAGAATGTAGAATTCGTAATTACGTCCACATAAATAAGGTAATCAAGTAGTCCGCGTTCCACTTTAACTTTTCACTCGTAGAAAAAAAAACATATCCATCTTAGAACACAGTTATCGGATGGAGTAGCCTCGGGAGTTTGTTAGCATCAGCGCGTATATAGTCGATAGTTCTACAGTCTTTAAGAAGATAAGATGATAACGATTCAATCTTACCTGGATTGCTGTCGGCATTAGAGCTGAATAGGACGCAAAGGCCCGTCTCGTAGTTGACCGCCTGGCAGGAGTCGTTTGCCTGACAGGTCTCGAGGCAGTCGGTGAGCATCAACGTGCCCGGTATGGACTCGAGCATGTTCGTAGGCGCGGTGTACACGTAGCCGGTTACGAGCTCGAAGCCAACCATCTCAGGATCGCACTCATCCGAACCCGCGGATGGTCCAGTGTAATCCGGACCGGAGAGACCGGACGGTACGGACGCGGACGACGGCGACAGATCGGTCGCGTGCGTCGATTCCGCGGCAACCGCCTGGCCGTACCTCGAGATGGTTTGCAACAGCAACAGTAACGTGACGAGATATCGACGATACGGTCTCGTCATTGTCGTATCTCGATTGAATGCTTAGAATACAGTAACGTCGTGGTCGCGTGTAATCTGCAACAGAAAAAAAGAACGGGGATTTAATATAACATTTTTGATCGTGAAAAGTGTAAGTTTTTTTAGATAAATATCTTTGATTGTTGCTATCGAGCAAAAAAAATTCTCTATTCTAGAAAGCATGATATTGAGACAATTTGAAAGAAAATTATTAGTCTATTGAGAAAATAGAAATGGGAAAAAATTTATTTTCTTTTTCTTTCTTTTTATAGAAAATTATAATCTTCATTTTTAATTTCAGAAATATAAACAGAAATCCAATAAGTCTGTACACTTTCTTACTTTTCCGGAATAATGCTACGAAATATGAAATGTCGTGTAACTTTCATCGTGAAAATTTCTTTTAATATTTATCTTCTTCATTATGGAAATTATTATAAAAATTTTAGAAGAAAAGTTGAAAATGGAAGAAAAATTAAAGCATATGAACATGATGAAGGTTACTTGAGAGTCTCGTGGAATTTTATATTTAATGACAATAGTAACGATACTACTTTTCAAAGCTGAGTGTAAAATAAAAAGATCGCGTAGAATTAAACGTCTTAAACGTTTTCCTGAACCGTTTTTCTTCGTTATGAGACTATTTTCTCTGCTTAAGCGAATACTTTACCATTCTGACGGACTGAATAAAGGGGAATTAACGGAAGCAGGGATTAACGGGATGGAATGTATCGCCGTTGGTCAAGTGTCGCGCTGTTCTTATAAACGAACGGGAACAGGAATAGTAAATTGGAAAATAAGATTTGCTTACATATTAATAATGCAAGATGAAGTAAGAATATTTGTAACGATGCTAATTTTGCGAATGATCAGCAATGCTTTGAAACGAGTTTCAGTTAATATGGCATTAAAATAGGCTATGATGATAACTAACAGTAGTTTTGAATGAACAAGATTCTTACACTAAAAGATTTTATGTATATAAAAATTAATGTAGTATCTTAATAATTTTACACAAATTTAATCGTAATACACATTAACGTCAATTTATAAATTAAAGACGCACACATATATGCTACAATTACTAAATTTAAAATGCTTCCAAGTTATAAGACAAGAATGAATATGCAATTTATAATTTAATATTTATAACGGATCTGCATTTATCAACATATAGCACTATTATGACAGATTGTGTATGTATAACGCTTGGGCGACAGAAATAAATTGAAATAACAATTAGAATATTAAAAACGCATAACAGAGCAATAAAAATTGAGAATCGTTCATATTTCCGTTACACCGTTGCATACATTGCGCAATAAATAACAAACAGCGCGGTGTGCATATGCGGGAATTTAAATCGCCGGATACTTTTGTGGACCACTATGACCCCATGGAATCGCGATCCAATGGCAATCTGGACAAACTCTGACAGTTTCGTTCCGCCGAAAATAACGAAAAATATACCGCCGTTCGAAATGTGCAGCTTGCGCGTTTCTACGCATACTGCACATCGAAAACACATCGATGCACTATTGGTGTACCTTCGGTACATAGACGAATTCCAGGAAATGTACCTGGTCGAACGCTCGAGAGAACAGCAGCAGCAGCAGCAGCAGCAGCAGCAGCAGCAGTAGCAGCAGCAGCAGCAGCAACAGCAACAGCAGCCGATGCTATCAACGTCGAAATTTGGTGGGACGCGAATTGCTCGCGATTTGCCACTGGCACGATATTGCACGTTGCAATTTGGCGGCGCAATTTATCCCGCACTCCTACGCCGCGCGAAGACGAATTCCACGACACCTTTCTCACGGGATCATCGGTAAGCGCGCGAGCTCTCTCGAGAAAGGCCGTTAGTGCACAATGTTGAAACAGTACACACAAATGTGGGCCAAGCCTATATATAGTCCGCGAAAGAGGGAGAGACACAGGGAAAAATCCAAAGAGAAATTCAAAAGGGAAAAGAAACTCGATTACTTTTGTTTGTCACGCATGGCGTAAACCACACCACGAAATCACAGACGTAGCACGCTGATTTGCAATACGAGAGCCTCGCGACCGCCGCGGCCACTCAGAGGATATAACTATGTCGGCCGACTGGCTCTTAGGCACTGTGTACACCTGGCAATGTGGCTCTTCCACGAGCGACCGAAGACGTCTGCCGGAGGGGACCGAGACCGCTGCCGTCTAAGGAGGACAGAACGGTACGCACAATTCGATCGCCGGTACAACACCATTGAAAACATCACTGGTCTCCTACCTCTTTCTCTTTCTCTTGATCGGCTTCGCGTCTCCCCGCCTAAATTCTCCGCGCGCTTCTACCTTTCCTGTTTTACCTTTTCTGTTCTTTTTTTTTCTTTTTTTCTTTACATTTCTAAGATGGGATCGGTGAAGTCACGCCACTTTAGACGCCGAAAATAGCCAGCTCGCGGTTGTCAATGCGGATTTAGCGGATCCTGAACCCACTTGTCACCCACCTACACTTTAACATCTTCCATGAGCGCGCGTTCAATAGGTTTATTTTCGCACGATGACACATTATGTTCTTATTGGATTAAGCCAAAGCTGGGTGAGCCGTAATACTTTACGTGTTAAGTTATATACTGACAAGGATTTACTAGCTCCTTGACGTCCTCTTATCCTCTTTTAGAATAGCCTTCATTGTCAATTATTCGAAAGATTCTCTTTTTTTTATACATTGACAAACAAGACACCACGAGAGAAGGGAAGCATATTGTTCGCCTGTTATTTTTTAACTATGATAAAGATTCTGTAGAACGCGGAAGATAAGTACGATATTCCCAGTACTTCGAATTCTCTCCCAGCTCTTTCGCAAGCAACATAACGGATTGATCGCCTCGAGGGAACGCTGCCGAATCGGCCGCAAAGTTAATTCATTTCGCAATTGCTTCCGCTGTCAGTGGCGTGAGAGCGGTATCATTTTGCAGCCTCGTGAGCGTGTGACGTCGACCGATTCGGACAATCGCGAATGCATCCGGCCGCAAAATCACCATTGCACGTGTGCGCAACGACACCGCGCGTGTACCGATATAAGAATATGATATTGGATGGTTATGTTTAATTGGTGAGAGTATGAATGTGAGTAGCACGTATCGCGCAATAGATACGTAATAGCGAGCGAGAGCATTTCATGCCGGCACGCGTGGTGAACCATCGACCAGCGAAGGTAATTCCCTCGATGCGAGAAACTAGATGGAGTAAACGGACGCGGGGCACTCTCTGTCATTACTCGGTACTTGTTGCGGTCATAGAAGACTCGTGGAATAAGCTGATGATGCGTGTTTGGTAAATAGTAATTATGTCGCGAGAGAAGAGAGAAAGAAAGAGAGAGCGGACGCATACTAAGACTCGAGAAATGGGAGTTGCACTATGCCGTGCGGTAAACAGAACGAATGAACAGGGCGTAGAAACGGGAGTGATGGAGAGCGAGGGAAAAGAAGGGACTTCAAAGAGAGCAAAATTGAATGCTCACGTGTGAACAACGCGACCCGGCCGGGCATCGGTGTCTCCGCGGAAACACTCGGGCGAACGATCTGCACTCAGAAAGCTTCCAGCGCGAGATGCACAGGGAAAAAGGTGGAAAGAAGGAGTGAAAGAAAGAAGAGAACGACAGAGAGGAAGAGGGAAAGAACAGTCGAGAGAGGGGCAGCGCTCGGTACCAGGTGCCTGTACCATCGCGTCACCATGGCGGAATAACGGTTTCTGGATGTCCCATCGGGTTCAATCGCAAACAGCTATCTCGTACTGCGGAATTTTGCAGAGAAATGATCGCTTCGCTGACGTCGCGACCATCGATTTATAGCTACTTATCCATTCGCCCTTGAGCATCAATCGATCCAACGATGCCGGCCCCTCTTGTTCTGTTCCTGCATAATTCGGTGTCTGGCCCATGTCCTTTTAATAAAGAGGACAGCAGGATAATCTTACATCGCCGTCTGTCCCATTTTGCGAATAGCAATTTGAAATTTTATACTCGAGAGATTATAAACCGTCAGACAGTGACCGAACGAGATTCTGGTTTCCCGTAGAATCTAAGGAAATGATAGATCATCGACGCTGTCGAATAGTCGAGCTTATAGTAGAGCTCGCCGTAAAATCTTTCGTACCGGACGCACCAGTAACCACATATAAATGGTCTGGATATTATTAACGTGCGTGTTAAGTTATTACTAATAAAGATACCGTAGCATTGGCGGCGGTGTGCGCAAAAAGAACGATCACACGATGCGATAAGATAATTACTACAGCAATCGGTGGCAATAGCATCAACGCCGTGCGGTTATTGCACACTGGTAATGCCAATGTCAGGTATATGCGTGTGTATAGTGTTAGTTACATTAACTTGTATCAACCATCCGGATGAACCGAAGCGATTCTTATGAAAATTGAACGGATAACCAGTACCTATACTTGTCGAGTATGTTGCGCCTGGCGTTGCTGAAACGTCGATCGATTACTTCGCCCCTTGCGATCAATCGCTTCGTTTTCTCTCATCTATCTACCGGACGGCGTCGTGAGAACTTAGTCGATCGGTCAATTAGAATATGCTTTTCCAACTGGCTGCCAAATGTGCTACGAGGTTACGACGCGGTGACTCATGACCGTGAGTGACTCGCGTAACATTAACGGACACGCGACTTATCACATAACGGCGTAAGACCGTTCTCGATACCCATTCTCGGTCAAGCGGATTCGCAAAGTTATGCAGAAGGTTACAGGAGTGCGGCTTTCGTGAACGTATGCGCCACGTCGTCGTGAATACCCTGGTACGTTCGGTCGCGATGTACGAGCCCCTTAGATTTATGGATGGTACCCGCATCGTTAAGAAAGTTGCTGAGTGATTTAATTCGTGCCACTTTATCGCATGAGATTCTCTTCTCTCGAGTGTTAAATTTCTAATGTTGGTGTCTCACGGTTAGAGAAACGCCAATTTCTTTTTTTATATGAAATAACGTTCCATTAAAACTGAAATTTCCACTTGTCTCCCGAGTCGTCTCCCCGATTTCGTTTCTGTGTACCCAGCACTTCGGTTAGATTAAATTACTGGAATGCGTTCCGCCTATCATTCGATAACATCTCACCGATCGATATGCTCTCGCACAGCGGCTTAATTCACGCCTCCCACGGATATACGGAATGGCGGTGTCGATTAACGATTCCGCTCGAAAATTCACTGGCAATCTCTAAATCTCGTTTCCAACACTCGCAGAGACGCGACGCATACCAGACGAATGGATAATGTCTTTCTTCGGCGAGGTCGTCCCAAGAGGAGGAAGGATCGTTACATAATTATTCGATGCTCGACGTCGAGACATGTGCGGACTCTCCATGCATCAACGACATCGCTTTAAAAGCGATACGGCAAGCCTTAGACAGGCTGGTTGGCATTGTACCACCGGTTTGCAACCGGCCTCGAATGATCGTCGATCGCAACGGCAGCGCTGTGTGTGAGTCCCGTGGAATCGAGCCGGGGAAGCCTCCGTTAATGGTACGTTTCGTGCGGGTTCGACGCGCTATGCGTCGACCAGGAAAATGCGAGGAGTTGGATAACCAGGAAACTGGTTTATGCGTGGCTGCGCTCTGTGCAGCTCGCTCTAAGTGGGTACCCACTACCATCCATAACATCGCGCGCGCACACCAACAAACACCGTCAGCGAAAGAGAGATGGAGGAGTACGAATAGAATGGAACGGAGCTGGATGGAGAATTAGATAGAACACGAGAAAGCGGAGGAGAGGGAGCGAGGAGAGGAAAACGAAGCTGAACGGTGAAACGGGTGAGAGAGCTGCCACGGCGTGCTGCTCGCGTAGCTACAAGCACGAATGCTCGGAAGGCAGTGGAAAGATGAAACGAGAGAAAAGCAAATCGCGAGAAAGACCCCATGGCTATGGAACTTCGCGGACGAGCGACTTAAGGACGACACGTCTCTATCTCCCACTCTCTCTTTCTCTCTTTTCTCTCGTGGCTATCTTCCCGTTTATCTCCATACCGAGACTACGTCTCTGATCCTAGAATGGCCGTCGTTCTGATGAATCTGTCGACGAAGTAAGGTCAGAGACTGGGCGATTTCGGAGAATCGGGGGTGAGAGCCCTACGACACCGTGGTAACGCGAGGTAATTAAACTTTGGTCGCATTATACGAATATCTCGCTCTATTCCGTACCTTAACTTGCTCTCGCTCGAATGTGCGAGGGTTTCAGCGAAGTGTCGCCGAGAGATTGATGATGGCCCAACGTGGTACCTTCTCCATTCTCCTTCCCTCGTCTTTCCTCTTCTCCCTTTTCGCTCCTCGATTCACCTCTAGTTGCCTCTAGGCCTCTATCGTCGTGTTGCGCATGGTTTCCACGACGTGCCGTGCCTTTTCTGGTTCTGTTCTCTCTTGGTGGCTTTTATCGCAACGGCACAAGGAAGGTGGCGTGTTGCGACTCGTGCGTTCAATCGCGATAAAAGATCTTGTCACGAGGCTGGGAGCGGCATTACGATCCGCGAGTTTGTATATCGCGCTCGTTCGTTGCGTGAAGCAGTTTATTTGCATAGAGGCTAACGCGCCGAGGGTGGTAGCTCTTCATACCATCTTATTTTTCTCTCTTTCTCCTATTCCTATTTCTCTCTTTTTTCTCTTGGGGGATGTGGGTTGGTTGGTTGGCTCGGTAACATCAGTTTCAATCCAGTATTTGCGTATCCATCCTTTGGGCGCAAGCGTATACGAGGGGCCTCTTCACGCTACACGCAGAATATGTACATTTGTGTAGCGCGTATTTCTTTCATAAGTAGTTTTCACGTTATCGAATCCTTCATTCAAATGACGGGCTTATCCGTTACAGAAGCTGAGTTTGAGAGAAGTGAACGCGCATCGCGGAAATAGTATCATTGAATTTTTTTTATTTTATGAGTTTGTCGAATCCCGTGAGTGACGCTGAGAATAAAATCGATCTGATATACATACACTCGTCTCTAGTACCGAACAAACATGAATAAAACGGAAATGCGTCGAAGCATTCGCGGAGACTTGGAGAGAACCCCAGTATCTTTTATCCTCTATTAAATAGTATGTACGTCTTATGAAACGGGGAGTGGAAATATGCCGCTGCTAGACAGACCGCGCTCGCGCAAGGTCGTGGGACACCTGCGAGCTTACCGGTGAATCGGCGGTTACGCACGCATAATAGAACTACCGCTCTCTGATTGTCATTACCGTTGCTTTCCGTGCTCATCACCTTCGCAGTTGTATATACACGCGGTTGCGCAAGTTTACTGCACCCGGCGGTTTGCGGCGGTGAGGAAAACGTTGATTGAAGATAAATCGCCGAGAAATGTAGTTTGACGCGATCCCCCGTACGATCCGCTGCCTTCAGTTTTAGCCGACGTGACATAACATAATATTTCTTACGTGCCTGGCTTACGTATCAAAACGGTTGTTGTGCCCCATCGCAGTCGCGTTATTCACTGTCGCAATGAAAAGCTAATTAACGATGTTTGTGAATAAAACAGATTCGTATTGCTACTAGAAGCGGGGGAAGAGGCGAAACCACCGGTAGTAATTAACTCACCCGATGTTACGATCGATAGCCACGACGAAAGCTGTTAAATTGTCGGGCGTAAATCTTAACGACGACGACCGCAACGACAACTACTTTCTCAATCGTGCAGAACATAAGTTCAGAACTACGCTCGATTTACCAAACCGTTCGTTCCGTTCGTATCTTAGCATTGGTTGACTGACTCTTCTAAGGGAATCGATCCCTTAACGCCTATGACGCTTCGAGACTCTCATCGAGGACCTCTTTTGAAAGCTTTTCTACGACTCGTGCCCTCAGGATAAGCAGTAACGGTTGCAGTGGCAAGGAAACGCTGTCTTTCTCATGATCATTATCGGTGAATGCTGCGTAACGTTTAAAGAAGGCAAGGTTTATCGGAAATCACTGTCGACACTTCGCCGATAATTAACGCTTTACCAGCGCGCTACCTAGTTTCAAACTTTCGTAGTCGGAAACCGTATTGCAGTTCCGTATTCGAAAGATTAAACGGATTACTGTACCGATCATTATATATCCAAGTAGCGATGTGAAATATCAATTTGATGCAATGTGTCGTTATCGAACTTTATATTTATCATTCATGAAATAATTCACACTCAGAACAACACGTTAATCCGACGATTTTAAAAATTGACATAATTGTGATAATTAATATATTAAATATTTTATTATCCATTTAGTAGCTAACCAAGATTATTTCATTATCTTTCGGTTTTTATAAATTAATTAGCGATTATCTTTTTTAAAACAGTTATTTTAAATAAAAACTATTAAACATTGTCTCACATATATACTCTCAGAATATGTAATACTTTGCTGCTTACAGAAATTACATTGAATAGAACAATCATTTATGTATTAGATAACCATATAGCTATTGGACATGTAATTTATTACAGCCCTATATAATGCATTAACCAACATGTTCAATCTGTTTATGTAATATATGTTATATGAAGCAAGATATATCCTGCCTCTCAAATTTATTAACAATGAGTTAACATCAATATCTCCATAATATCTATGATACTAATGTTTGTTATAGGTTAGATTAGGTTAGGTAATATAATTTGACGAGATAATATTTAGTAGTTCCTCAAAATTTATAATTTATTTCTTTTACAATTCCAGAAGTAGTATTTATTTTAATATTAACATGACACAGCATTTATATATTTTATCTACAGAAATCTATTTAAATTCTATGAAATATATGCGAAGAAATATCGCACTAGGAAGAATTATTAAATTAGTTTATTTATAATTTTCCCTTTTTTCTTGTATTTTTTCTTATATCACTTCTTTTTCGATTTGTATTGACAATTTTCGACAAATACAAATGAAATTTTTCTCTCCAGTAATACTCTTCTGCCAAACTAACTTGCCGAGTCTCGCACTCTGTTCTTGTCGACGCATTGCGAGGGAGTAAGTCGTCGAGAGCAGACTTTCGCGATTTAAGCAGCTCCGTAAAATTTCGCGTTTACCAGATGCTCGAACGACATCACGCGGAAATAAAATCGACATTATTATTTGTTTGCGCGTCAAAATTGTGTATGCAAATTTTCTTTACTTCGTGGAGACTTTTACAAGCTTAACTCAGTTTAAATATGTTAGATGAAAAAATCAAATCTATCTTTTAGTATTTTTCTTACTAGTTTCCGACATAAAATTATTATTGATACTGAAATTATTATTTGCAACTTTATTACTTGATTCGTTTACTTATTTGTGTCTTATTTAAAATATCATGTCGCTAATCTGGTTTAATTACAGGTAATATTATACACACACACACACACACACATATGTATAAAATATTACCCTATATATATAAAATATAATGATAAATAATATAAAATTATATAGATATAGTTTAATTATAGATAACTATAATTTAATTAGATCCAAGAATAAAAAATATATTGATTTTCTCTCTTAATAGGAAATTCTGCGGAATACGTTTCCACTGTATTAAGTTGTCAAAACCGTAATATTCAATATTTAAATCACGAATACGTTGAAATATGTCTTTATATCTCCTAATACCAACAGCACGTAAAATACTGTACAGTCGCATAATATACCGCTACTTTAAACATTTTAATAATAATTCCTACATTTAGTTTTACTAATCGAGCGCACGTCAAGCGCAACTAGTTACATATATTGCGTAACGTCTGACTTCATATACACTCCCACATCCGGATAGCTTTGAGGCAATCACATATCAAACAACATCCTGATTATCCGTTCTAAAGTAAGCTAATATTTACCACTTAAACGCACGCAGATTATTAATGCCGTCATAAAACGCTTCACCGTTACCTCACACTTCTACGAACGTTACCCATTTACCCTTCGAGGCAAGGTCGTTGGACCCGCAGAAATAATCCATCGCGAAATCGTATTTCTGTAAACGTGTTACAGCTCTCGCGGGTGGCAGTGCAGCGTGCAAGTGCCTCCACTTTCCCCCTCCTCCTCCTCCTCCTCCATCATCGTTCATAATAATAAATTATTTTCCCATATGCGTGCGTCGGTAACGTACGGGCTACGCGGTAGCTAGCGGCCACTGTCCGCAATGATTTATAACAATTCCAGCTACGGGTCTCATTCAGCTAGCGCGCCGCTGCCTTTCTTCCGTCTTGGTCAAGGTGATCCTCGAGAGTTCCACCTCGCACCGCTACTTCCACCACACGGCCGATTGCCATGATATTATACGGTATTACTTTCATCTCCTCGTTTTCCACGGTGCCCAAGAGTTGATACGCTGATGCTTCTACTTTAATGAAATCCTTGAACTTCCCAACGACCATTTCTCATTCTCGTATCAACGGCTAAATTCCCCTTCTCTCCGATAAGCGCAATATCAAGACGTAATGCGCGACTTGCTCTTCTTATCAATAATGATAATTGTGTCTCCCGTGAGAAATCCATGTCGCTCCTTCTCGAGCACGATTTGCAATATCTAAATGCCAGAGTTTTGTGATAATGAGACTTATTTTTATTACGTCTATTAAATGATAAGGAATACTTTACGATTGTGATCTGGAGACGTGAAACAGAGTCAATGATCTGCTGGATACTTGTGATGACATTACAAAATTCGATTGGTATATCTTGGGTGCGTTTTTATCGTCTCGATATCAAGGGTGCGCATACATCCGTTATCGCAATCGATGTTTTATGAGCGATAGTGAAAGAGTTAACGCTCATCATAGCGTGTCGACGTGCGTTCTCGTATATAACTGGTAAAATGGTTATCAATGTGTCCTCCGCAGTAGATTTATCTCACTCATTAACCTTCCCTTTTTCTTCCTATTTACTATCGAGAAATAGAAGGAAGGACGCATAAAGAGAAGTGAAACGATGGTCTCTAGACGGATTTCGCAGCGACTGGCATCGTGATTCACGGATGGTGATTAAGGGTTGACGATCGATCGTCGATCATCGTCGTTGCTTCATCGATTCTACCGGCATGCGGACGCGATTAGTTCTATCATACGATCGCGCAGGGTTAAGCGTTTCCCAGGGGTGTGCGAGATGCGTCTTCGTTTGGCATATTCCCCTCTTTCTCTCTTTCTGCTCGTCGTTTTCTTCTTCGTTAAGGAACAAGAAGGCACACCGTGTGTCGTTACCCGGGCCATAACGATCGGTCAACGAGGTACAAGCGGAGATTAGTCATCCTTGGATACTTAGTAGCGGCCTTGTATATACACACACGTGCGCGTGTATGTACATACGTATGTCTGTATATCCTTCATTAGCGCTGGTCGCGCGGTAAGACCGGCTAATTACGCGGACACATAAGGCCATGGCGTTACGCACAATATATTCACGGTAGTTAATCGACCGCGCATCGTCGGTGCATCCCGAGATTTTCACCGGGCAAAAACGGACGAGGCGCCATTATAACGACGCGCGCGAACTCCGACCGCGAGATCGATGGTTCACCGTTTCGTTCTCCGCGCGCGCACCGCGAATATACTCGACCGGAAGAGTTTGAGATGCAAGATTGATTCGATGACATTATGATCTCGAGTCCGGGACGTAATAATCGTAAAATTCCGTGCTCTCCTTTCGCTCGACTCGCTCGGACGGTTGTTCTTTTTGCCGGCGTTAAATTTAATTTTGCGGAATGGCATGCGTGAGCAATATCATAGTTTTTGCTTTTATATATAAACGTTTTAAAAGATGATATCCCTGCGAGCTACTTTTAAGTATGTGAAATGTATCGAGATGCCCGCAGATGTTAGTGTTAGTCCTTTAATATCATCTTTTTATCGTATTCCCGGACTCAAGTAAACGATATAATTGGCTCTAAGAAAGAATCGAGTATAGGAGCGTAATGTTAACACTAACAACATGTTCTGAATACACATCTAGAAACGAACAAAACCGTAATATCGGATCGACTCTACTATCTATTCATTTCGAACAGCTGCAGCTTTATCCCAGATGTTTTTCTTTCCGGATTCCGCATATTGCTGTTACAATTTTTCTTCTATATTACACAATTAAATTACTTTAAAAAATTATCAAAATTTGTTTTACTTTAAAATGTATCTTGCAGCTTAATATTCATAATTTCGAAAATAAAGTATTAACTAAACAAAATCTTAATCTAAAGATTAATGTTGAAATTACAATTAATGTTGAAAAATATATTATCATAAAAGTATAAGAAAATGTAATCATAATCTCGACTAAGAATATAAGGTTATGTCAATTTTATATCATCTATCAATCATCGCGGAAGTTACTTCTCGGTCAAAAAATACACGAAAGTAAGTAATACTGTTTTGCGTGAAAGTAAACGCGCCGGTACAATCAGTAATCTGTCATCACGGTAGGCATCATAAAAGTTCCGAGAATGATATATTACTAACTTAACAGCAATGGAAATTACTCACGCTGCCAATCGTACTCGCAGAACCGACACGCGTGAGCGTGTGAACGCCCGGCGCTGCGACGAGCGAAATTACGAGGTGTTGTTAGCCGATGCTCTTGTGGCGCCCAGTGAGAAAATATAATGTCCGCTATGAGAAACTCGCAAGTATCTGTTCCTATTACCTGTAGCAGAGTAGTCGAACAACTATTCAACTTCGTGTTACTTCCACACAGACACAACCTAAACGATCGCGTATGCATATCTAGTTAAATTATCATTTCATTGCCGCTGTCGACTTTTATTGCATTGCGGAAATTATTAAATTAACGATCGAGATTCTGTCCTCCCGTGACGTCTCGAAGATAATTCCGGTGGTTTCCATACGTCATCCGCAGAAACCCAACATGGCCGCCTCTCAAGCTTCATGGCGCTTTCGAAATCTTGTTAAGCGGTAACGGCGATTTAATTATAAGCGAGCGCGATGCCAATTGCACGATGCCTTTAGCTTCACTTTATAGGTAGATATTCGAGTGGTATACGAATAGATGCGGGCGTGCAGATTAGTCCCTTTTGATCAACGGTTCTCAGACGTATAAATTAGTGAGGCTATACAAGACACGTGATACATCATTCTTGCTTGTATGAGCGCTATTTAGATTGATGCGGTGCCAGTACTTAGCATTCTGATCGAATTATTCTCCAATTTCGAACAAAGTCAATGCGAACTTGTCGAACGCAATAATATTCGAATATCTTTCAAAATTTGTGTTCACTACTTTATAAGATATCACCGTATTCTATACGAAAAAAAAACGATAAATATCTGAAAATTTTAGATACTAATACAGATCGAAAAATAATTTTATTGATCAAAATAATCATGCACGTTTCAACTGATTGCTAGAATATAAAAATTTTTGCAGCATTGCTTAAGTTTTCTATATATATCTATATAAAATATCATATAACGCGTGAGAATGTGCAATATATTTTTTGCTAAAAGAAAATACTTGATAAAATGATAAAACTAGTCTACGCGGTATGCAGACGTGAAAACTTGTGATGTTCTTAAATAGAATGCAAATCCTATCAAGCACATCTTTTTTTTATTGAAATCATCTTGATCACTGCACAGAAAGAATAATTTTTTTACTGAAATATCTAAAAATTTAAGTAGATAGATTTAAAAATGATTTTATTGGATCATCAAAATAATTATGTTCGTTCAGAAAATGTAAAAATCAGCAAATGTAGTAAATGTAATAAAAAT